>Ga0335073_10000139_pt1 | contig 84294 bp, 66 predicted proteins | sample Lox_Sample_22_FD_207093 | JGI IMG/M metagenome (GOLD analysis project Ga0335073, IMG submission 207093) | Soil microbial communities from Loxahatchee National Wildlife Refuge, Florida, United States - Lox_Sample_2.2 | ecosystem: Environmental > Terrestrial > Soil > Wetlands | place: USA...
TTCGAGGCGCCGCTTCACGCTCTTGAAGGTCTTGAGCGCAGCCGAAATTGCTTCTTGGGAAATGCCGCTGGAGGCGGCCAAGGCGGCCGCGGCGGTGGCATTCCACACGTTGTACTCACCGGCGAGGACAAATTCGAACTCGGCCCACGGTTGGCCATCACGAAGGACGGTCCAGACGGTGCGACCGGGTTCCAGACGCAGATTCGTTATGTTCCAGTACGCCTGCGGACCCGAGCCGTAGCGCGCGACGGGGCAAAAAGCCCTCGCCAAACAGCGATCGAGACTGGCGCTTCCTTGCGCCTCGCTCGTGAATCCATCGAACGCCACGATGCGTCCGCGGCGAGGAATCAGATTCACCAGACGCTTAAAGGCCGTTTCGACGGCATCGAGATCTTTGTAGATGTCGGCGTGATCGAATTCGACCGAAGTCAGGATGATTGAATCCGGAAAGTAGTGCAGGAACTTCGGTCCCTTGTCGAAGAAGGCGGTGTCGTACTCGTCGCCTTCGAGGATGAACTGCTTGCCCTGGCCGAGATGAAAACTGGAGCCGAAATTTTCGGCGATGCCGCCGATCAGGAAGGACGGCTGGAGTCCGGCCGAGTGAAAGATCCAGGCGAGCATGGAAGTCGTCGTGGTCTTGCCGTGAGTGCCGGCGACAACCAAGACTTCCCTGCCACGCAGGAATTCGTCGTGCAGCAATTGCGGCAGCGAGCAAAACGGGATGCGCTGGTCGAGAACGTGCTCGAGTTCCAGGTTGCCGCGCGACATGGCGTTGCCAACAACGACCAGATCAGGCCGAGGTTCGAGGTTTTGCACGTCAAATGGCTGCGCGACCGGGATTTCCAGCGCGCGAAGAAAATCGGACATCGGCGGATAGGCGGCGGCGTCGGAACCGGTCACGCGGAAGCCGCGCTGTTTCAGCATTCCGGCGAGAGAGGCCATTGCGGTGCCACAGATTCCGATCAGGTGGATGTGCTTTTTTGCGTTCACGATCAGGGCGCCACCGCCGATTCCAGGATTGTTAGCGAGACCTGCTCGCCGTGTACTGCCAGTTTCGCCCGCACTCCGAAAGGCAGAGTGATGTTTCCCGAAGTCACGTGGCCGGAGCGGACACCAAAGGCGACTGGCACTCCGAGATCGCGGACAATTCGCGTGAGCACTTCCGGCAGAGTGTAGTCCTGGTTCGCGCTTTGCAGGCAGTCGTGCATCTCGCCGAAAACGATCCCGCGAACGTTATTGAAGTAGCCGCCGAGCTTCAACTGCATCAACATGCGGTCAATCTGATAGGGTTTCGCCGCGAGATCTTCGAGAAACAGGATTATGCCAGCAGTGTTTATTTTGTATGGAGTGCCGAGCGAAGCGACGAGGATGGAAAGGCATCCTCCGTACAAAACAGCTTCGGCTTCGCCATCGACCAATCCGTACACTTCCTTGTTGAGAGGCACGTCCCAGGGAGCGACTTCAGAAACCGCAGCGTGCCAGGAGACAAGATCGATGCCATCCTCATGTGCCCAATCTTTGGCAACCATGGGGCCGTGGAAAGTGACGAGGCCGCAGGTATCGTTGAAATACGTGAGCAGCGACGTGATGTCGCTATAGCCGACGAAGATCTTGGGATGGGCGTTGATCGCTTCGAGATCGATCTGGGGGAGCAGGTAGTTTGCGCCGTAACCGCCACGGGCGCAGACGATGGCGCGCACATCGTCGCGCAGGAACATCTCATGCAGTTCGCGCAAGCGGCGCTCCAATGAGCCGGCAAAATAAAGATCCCGCTCGAGGATGGAGTCGAAATAGAAGGGACGATATCCGGCACGGCGCAAGGCTTCGCAGCCTGATTCGAGATCGTCCCTCTTGAGGTTGCTTGCCGGCGCAACGATGCCGACGGTATCGCCGGGGCGAAGGGCGGGCGGCCTGGTGCGCCGCAGGTTGGAAGAAGAAGACGACATTCGATCTCAGGGCAGTTTCCGCCCGATGAATCTTATCAGCGAAGCGAGCCGCTCAACTCAAAAAGAACTCTCCTCGACACAACAGCCGCGCCGGGCCACGCAGAAAAACATTGTTGTCGGTCAAGCGTACAGTCTGGGTTCCGCCCGGAGCGTGCACCTGTACAGGGGACTGTGCGCGGGCTGTGGCGATTGCGGCGACCGCTGAGGCGCAAGAACCCGTGCCGGAAGAGCGCGTTTCTCCGACACCACGCTCAAAGAATCGGACGGTCACATCGTGCTTGCCATCAACCACGACCAGCTCCACATTCACTCCCTGCGGGAAGCAGGAGCTCTGCTGGATTTCAGCCGCAAGTGCTTGCCAAGTTTCCTCGAATCCTGAAGTGAAGACGGCGAGGTGGGGGTTGCCCATCGATACCGGAATGCCGCGCACTTCCCTTCCGGGAAGTTCTAATGCGAGTTCCTTTTGAACATCCGCATAGCCCATTTCAGTTTCAAATTCATACCCCCAATCGCTGCGAGAAATCAGGAGGCATGTCTTCAATCCTGCTCCAGTTTGAATCGCAATCTTTTCTTTTCCCCGCTCAGCGCAGAAGTAGGCCGCCACGCAGCGCGTTCCGTTGCCGGAGATCTCCGCCTCGGAACCGTCGGCGTTGATCAGACGAATCTCCACGTCCGCGGAAACGTGAGGTAGCATCCACTCCACCCCATCCGCTCCAACTCCGTCGTGGCGATCGCAGATCCGCTTGGTAAAGTCATGAAGCTGAGAGGGCACGAGAGCGGAACCCATGGCCGCGAAGTCGATGAGAAGGAAATCATTGCCGCAAGCGGTGGCCTTCACAAAGGGGATTGTACGAACGCCGGAATTCACTCGCGTTCCACCCGGCCGAGCGAGACCGCGCTTTCGAGCATTGTGGGGGCCTTCAACTGACGGAACAATTCATGATGCTCGCGGTTGCAGCCTTCGACATCGAACCGCGGATGGATGTGCTGGCGGGTGCTGGTGAGAACACCGGTGGCGACTTCGTCACGCTGATAAACAACCACTCCGTGCCAACTCATGTGGGTTATGGCCGGATTTTACCATCCGAGGCTGGCACGACTGCGTTAACCGGCGTGATTACCGCGCACGATAGAGGATGGCGTGTGGCTGGCCGGTAACGTGAAGATCAATGAGTTCATTCAGGTGTTGCGACTGCATGGCCTGCCACACGGGATCCCCTTCGAAAGCGATGACGTAGTCGGCGTAATGAGCAGGGTTGGCGAGGGAGCGCTCCCAGAGCCCCTCAGAATCCGAAGGCTGTTTCCACACGCGGTGATTGCCTTCGTTGATGACGTTCTTCAGCGGAATTCCCGCTTGCTGGAGCGCGCCTACGTGATCTCCCAGGTACATGAGCAGGGTGGAGTCGGCGGGCAGCATCTTGAGCAGGCTGGCGACTTGTGCTTCGAGCTGATTCCGGCTGCGCATGTTGATCTGTGCTTCCTTGAGGGTTTCGGGGCCGGCCAGCCAAACGGAGCCGTAACTGGCAATCACCACCGCGAAGAGGCCAATCCCGCAGGTAAAGCCCAATCGGCGGTCGCCCTCCTTCAACCGCATCGCGCCGTGGATGACGATGGGTATCGCGGCGGCAAAGGCGGGAAGCAGCTGCAATCCATAGCGAACGTTGTAGTGCGTGAAGGGCCACCACTGCGGGACAAAGATAGGAACGCCTCCGTAAGCAACGGAAAACGCGTAGAACGGAACAGGAGCCAACAAGAAGAGCAGCGGCCATAGGCGAATCCGAACGAGGGTGGAACTCCTTCGGGAAACGAATGCACCAGCCAATATCGCCGCGAGGAGGAGCAGAACCCAGGTCCGCTGCAACCACTGATTCCGTGCCACATTGGCTTCGGCCGCCTTTACGAAGTACCGGCCCGCGAGCAAGAGGTTTCCACTGCCTGGATGCCCGGGATTCCCAGAACTCTGCGTCCTCGCTTCGATGGCTTTCGCAGAGTAGGGCCCATTCTCAAACTCCAGGGGATTTCGATATACCACGCGGTTGTAGGCGAGCCAGAGTGCGGGCGCAGCGGCGGCGATCAGAACGAACTTCACCAGCGTGGCTTGTGAAACTTGAAAGGCGAATCCTGCGTGTTCGGACCGTGTGCCAGGCAAGAAATGGAATGCGATCACGACGGCCGCCATCCCTGCAGCAAGAAACCATCCATCGTACCGAGTCAGGCAAGCTGCGGCTAAACAAAGGCCGCACCTCAAAAGCGCCCGATTGTTTCCGCGGGCGAACTCACTGAAGTACACAACCGACCAGATGAAGAGGGCGAGATAAAGGGCCTCGCCCATGGCGGTGGTCTGCATGTAGATCAGATTCGGATTGGCCGCGTAGCCGATTGCGGCTGTCCAGGCGGCAATTCGCGCCGCAGCATCCGGAGTCCGATCGCGCGAAAGCAGTCCGCGGAGCAGCCGGAACATCCCGACAACTCCAAAAACATAGGCGACGAGCGAGGGGATCGACCCACCAACGCCGCGCCGCCACATTTCGGTGGAGATCAGAAAAGGGATCATCAGAAGATGGGGCAAAGGTAGCCACACCGTCCCTAATTGCAGCAATCCGGGAGTTTTCGAATCGAAGACTCGGCGCGCGATGTTGATGTGGGCGACGGCATCTCCGTAAAGCATCACGTCTCCGCGCTGAAAATAGAACAGGAACGAGAAGACGGAAACGCAAGTGGCCAGCCACATGAGCAGCCTGACCTCGGAATCCCATGCGGAGTCGGCTTGTCCGTCTTGTTTTGGCTGGGGCATGGGTGACTGGACTTAAGAGTGTTTCACATGTGAGAAGTTGCGCAAATGCGAGTGATTCGGTAGCGCGGAAAATTATTCGAGATGTGTCAGTTCCCGAAAAATCTGAAAGCGAGCATCAATCTCCTCGCGCGTCAACGATTCGAGCCTCTCCGTGCCAAAACGCTCAACCGCGAATGATCCCATGACGCCACCGTAGAACAACGCGCGCTTCAGCACTTCGCGATTCAGTTCTTTCTGGGATGCCACGTAGCCCATGAACCCTCCGGCAAACGAATCGCCTGCGCCCGTCGGATCTTTTACTTCTTCGATGGGCAAGGTCGGAGCTCGAAACGGATGACGTCCGATGCCGAAGGCGCCTTCGCGGAAAAAAATAGTTGCGCCGTACTCGCCATGCTTGATCACGAGAGCTTGGGGCCCCATAGCCAGCACCCTCTGCGCCGCTCTCGGCAAATTGGTCTCGCCCGCTAACATCTTCGTTTCGGTGTCGTTGATGAGCAGCACATTCACGAGTTTGAGCGTCTCCGCCAATTCCTTGGGAGTGCCTTTGATCCAATAATTCATGGTGTCGCAGCCGGTCAGGCGCACCGCGCACATTTTCCGGCGGACGTCGGCCTGCAGCGTCGGCTGAATATTCGCGAGAAAAAGGAACTCGGTGTCCTCATACTCCTTCGGAATACGCGGCTGGAATGACTGAAAGACATTCAGGTCGGTGAAGTTCGTCTTGGCTTCGTTGAGGTTGTCAGAGTAGGAACCGCCCCAGCGGAATGTTTTGCCCCTCGCGCGTTCGATTCCGCGGATGTCGATGCCGCGCTTGTGAAACACATTTTCCTGCACGGGACCGAAATCTTCGCCCACCACGGCGACGACGCGCACGGGGGCAAAGTAGCTGGCCGCCAGCGAAAAATAGGTTGCGGCTCCGCCAAGAATATCTTTTACGCTGCCCGAAGGTGAGGTGATGTCATCGTAAGCAACCGATCCCACAACGAGAATGCTCATCCCTGAGCCTTCGCCTTTTTCAGGTATTTTCCGATGATCAATTTCAATCTCTTCTTCGTGGCAGCTGGAATTTTTCTGGGATCGGTCAAAATGGCATGGGCCAGCGCCGCTCCGCACTTGCACGAGCGCCCGCGCGGCATGGCCGCCACCGTTGCCTGTATCACTCTGGTTGCGTTCTCGGCATTCTTAAGCAGCACCTTAACGATCTGATCGACGGTTACGGAATCGTGATGGGGATGCCAACAGTCGTAGTCGGTGACCATCGCGATGGTGACGTAGCAGAGTTCGGCCTCGCGGGCAAGCTTCGCTTCCTGCAGATTGGTCATGCCGATCACGTCCATGCCGAGCCCGCGATACACGTTCGATTCCGCGAGAGTGGAAAATTGAGGGCCCTCCATGCACAAGTAGGTACCGCCGCGCTTGCCGACGACGTTAACTCTCTGACAGGACGATTCGACAACGGCGGCGAGCTCTCCGCAGACGGGTTCGGCGAACGCGACATGGGCCACTACGCCTCTGCCGAAAAACGTATCCACGCGATGACGTGTGCGATCGAAGAACTGGTCGGGGATGACGAATTCCAGCGGCTTATGCTCCTCCTTGAGTGATCCGACGGCGGAGATGGAAAGAATGCGTTCGACACCAAGCTGCTTGAAGCCGTAAATGTTGGCACGGAAGTTCAATTCGCTCGGCAAGAGGCGATGCCCGCGCCCATGTCGCGCAAGAAATGCCACGCTGCGGCCTGCGAGCGTGCCGCAAACGTAGGCGTCAGAGGGCGCGCCGAACGGGGTTTTCAGCCGCACTTCCTCGACGCCGGTCAGTCCGGGCATGGAGTACAAACCGCTGCCGCCAATGATTCCAATTTCTGCCTTTGGCAATCAGCCTCCGAAACACTTGTGTCTTCAGAAATCAGACCCGTGATTATACAGGACCGGAATCCTGCCTCTTCCAGCGAATGAGCCCGATTGTCAGCACGGCGCGTCAAAACGAGAAGAGATGGTCTGAACGGCGCTACAATTTTGCCATGAGGTTCTGTGCGGTAGCCTGCGCTCTAATAGCGCTGTGTAGCTTTGGCCACGGAAAAGATAAGCCAACTTCGCAGTCTAAACCAGTCACCGTTCCCGCCACGATTGATCACAACCGCGTCGTCATTGACGCCGAGCTTCCGCTGCCCGACGGCTCGTCACACCGCATTCATGCCTGGGTCGATAACGGCAATCCTGACCTTTTGATGTCGCGCCATTTAGCTACGCTGCTGGCGCTTGAGGTTCGCTGCGGAGAAAAAGAGTGTTCGTCTCCGCCTCCGCGGGCAATCGTAGTCGGAGGCATGACGATTCCGCTTGACGGCATCAAGGAAGCAAAGATTCCCCTCAAGCCGGTCAATGCGGCAGCGGTTCTGGCGCCGGGGATCAATGCCGAGATCAATCTTCCATCTTCCGTTCTCAGGCACTATGACGTGCTGATTGATTTTCCGGAGCATAAGTTCTCGATTGGCCCTGCCGGCGCCATCCATTTCTTAGGATCAAGCGCCAAAGTGATGGTCAATGGCGAGAACGGACTGATTGAGGTTCCCAGCCAGATTGACAGACGAAAATACAATCTTGTTCTCGACGTGGGTTCATGTATCAGTTTTCTGGATGACGATGTTTTTGACAAGTTGGCCGCGCTGCATCCCGATTGGCCGCACATGACCGGGGCTGTAGGCTCGGCGAATATCTGGGGCACCGACCAAGAAACGCAGTGGAACGTAATGCGACTGGAGCGCCTGCAGTATGGCCCGCTGTTTCTGACTAGTATCGCCGTAGTGAGACTTCCCAAGGACAGGATCGAGTCCTTTGAAAAACGCGCCGGCGTTCCTACGGTGGGGCTTCTCGGATCCAACGTGCTGCTGAATTATCGCGTTGGCCTCGATTACGCACATTCCGTCGTGTATTTTGACATCGGACGCCTTTTCAATTTTCCGGACTTCGACGTCATCGGTCTAACCCTCCGACCGGAGGATGACGGCGGTTATACGGTTCTTGGCGTCGCTGACTTCAACGGGAAGCCCGCCGTGCCACCGGGCCCAGACGGCGTTCAGGGGGGAGATCACCTCGTCGCCGTAGACGGGATTCCCGTTCGCGGATCAACTATGGGACAGGTCTGGTCTATGCTGGGCGGAACGCCCGGCCAGGAGCGCAAGTTGACGATCGAACGTGCAGGCAAGCAGTTCGCCGTGACAGCGCAGGTGCAGCACTTCCTCGGCGAGGTGCCCGACGACAATGATGGCAAGAAGAAAAAAAAGTGACGTTTCTATTTCGATGCGGGAGAGGATGAGGCAGCGGCCGTCCCCAAGACTTCTTTTTCCAGCATTTGCGTAGTGCCGGCGTCCAGGCTCTCGCTGACCAATACCAGATCGCCCTGCTCTTCGATCACAATCGTACCTTCCTCGGTTTCCCAGGAATGGCGGCCTTTCAGCAGGGCGGGCCTGGATTCCGCCGTCTGCGCATCCGATTTATCTTGCACAGTCTTGCCTGGTCCCGGATCGCTGACTTCAGAAACTTTCTGGTACCGCTGCTTCAGTGAATCCGCGTAGATCTCCGCGAACTCTTCCGCGGCTTGGGCACTCGACCATCGCGACACGTAGAAGAGCCCGAGCGATGCGGTCGGCGCTGAATTTGGGTCGGGATCCTGTTTCGATTTCGCGGCATAGTAGTATCCACCGCGCCATTCCGGATACATGCGCTTCGCAGCCGGCTTGCCGGCATATTGCTCGATCAGCATGTCGACATCGAATTCCCCCATCGCGCCAATGTCGAACTTGTCATAGTCCTTGAAATCCCGCTTGAAATCGGGCACGTACATTGGCTCGATTTTTTCCCCAGCCAGGTAAGTTTCCGGCTGCATGATCTGCCGCGTCGTGTGCGGAGGATCCCGCAGCACCGCCGCAAAGGCCTTCTGTTTGCCGCCTTTCTCCATCAACTTAATTACGAAGTTCATCCCGTAGCTGTAGGGAAAGGTGAGCGACTCCTTCATGAAAATTGGAGCTTCGTTGAAAACCTTGGTGCTTGATGTCCCGGTTAAGGTTTCGTTCTCCATGGCCGACACCAGGTCGGGAGAGTCTGTAATCGAATGTCCGGTCGGCGCGATCGCATACTGAAACATGACGGCCTGGGCTTGCCCCTCGACCACGGCTTCGCGGGCATTGTCGATCTCATCGTTTTCAATGTCAGCCGGAGTTAGATCTCTTCTGATCTCCGCCAAATCCTTGTCGCCCTTCTTCATCCACTTCTGCAAGCCAATGGTCTGATCCTGCAGCGCGTGCGTCAGCTCGTGAGCCATAACTGGCTCTTGCTCTTCTACGGGGACCCAATCGAGCAGGTTCACGGTTTTTGTTTTTGGATCGTAGTAACCGGCAACTTCTTCGCGCAGGATCGCTACCAGAAACGTTTCCAGATTGAAGTCGCGCGGCAGGAGTCCAAACTTCTTGAGTACGAGTTCGGAGCGGCGCAGCCGTTGGGTATCCTCGTCGTTCAAGTGCTTGGTGAGAAAAGATACAACCTCGTCCCGACTGATGAGCTTGCGCTTGACCTCTCTCTTGATGGCAAGACCGGTCTGCTGGCTATCGAATTGCAATATCTCGTCAACGGAATGAAACAGTTCCTCGGCCTGGCTGGGTGTGATCTTGACGTCATCTTTGTCAGGAGCAGGCTGAGTCGGAGCAGCTTTGAGTTGCTCTGGAGCACCAGAAGACTGGGTTTGAGCGGCGGCTTTGCTGGGTTGCTGCCCATTTTGCGCTCCGGCATACGGCCAGACACAGGTTGCCAGCACAACCATGAAAAACAACCGTAGGAGCTTCTTGGGGCACAGATCAGCCTTATTCATTAAGTTCGAGTCTATACGTTTCCCTATACTTTCTCTCATGACAGCTGCGAACCCCGTAAATCTGTGGTCTTCCCACGAGCATGCCCGCGACTATCTGGGACGGGCGGATTCCATCTCTCATCGTAGCGAAGGTGAGGAGGCCTTGCTCGAATTCATCCCCCCGAACACTCGCCGCATTCTCGACCTGGGTACGGGTGATGGCCGTCTGCTGGCGCTAGTGCGGCAGGAAATGGCCCGGCGAGAATGGCCCCCCGCCGAAGGCGTCGCGGTCGATTTCTCTCCAACGATGCTCACCGAGGCACGCAAGCGCTTCGCCGGCGATTCGCGCGTTGCCGTAGTTGAACACAATCTCGATCACCCTCTTCCCGAGCTTGGCAGGTTTGATGCGGTTATTTCGTGCTTCGCCATTCATCACCTGATACACGAGCGCAAGCGGGCGCTCTATTCGGAGGCCCACGGCCTGCTGAATGCGGGTGGCGTTTTCTGTAATCTGGATCATGTTGCCTCGCCCACGCCACTTCTGCACGAAGAGTTTCTGCATGCGATCGGATACACCGTAGACACGGAAGATCCGTCTAACAAATTGCTTGATCTCGAGACCCAGTTGGGTTGGCTGCGTGAGATCGGTTTCGCAGATGTCGATTGCCACTGGAAGTGGCGCGAACTGGCGCTGCTGGCGGGAAGGCGTTTGTAAACGGGCGGAGTTCCCTGCCAGCTCTATGGTGGCGTTGGGATCTTCCGACCTTCGACTGTGCATTCGCACCCGTGACTGGAATCAGCGTCTTTCGCTCAATGAGAAATCTGTAGTTGCCTTGCGACCCATTCCCCGGCTTCTCTTGTCCCGAGCGCTCCGCCGATGTCCACGGTGGTCTTTTTCTGGCGCACGGCTTCAAGGACGGCGGCTTCGATGCTGTCGGCTTCTTTCGGCATCCCCAAGTGCCGCAGCATCATAGCTGCAGTCAGGATCGCGCCAAAGGGATTGGCCAGGTTCTTGCCCGCAATCGGAGGGGCTGATCCATGCACAGGCTCGAACATCGAGGTCTTGCCGGGATGAATATTGCCACTGGCGGCCAAGCCCAATCCGCCCTGCAGCCCGGCGGCCAGGTCGGTGATGATGTCGCCGAACATGTTGTTGGTGACGATCACGTCAAACTGCCGCGGATCACGCACCACCTGCATGCAGAGCGCATCAACATACATGTGCTGCGCGGTGAGCTGCGGATAATCGCCACTGACTTCCTTGAACACCCGCTGCCACAGGCCTCCTGCGTGGGTCATGGCGTTGGACTTATCGCACATTAAAACTTTGCCCCGGGGCGATCCGTCAAGCTTGGTGTGCTCACCGCAGTAACGAAACGCATAGCGGATGATGCGATCGACACCCTTGTGCGTGTTGATGTCTTCCTGGGTGGCGATCTCGTCGGGTGTTCCCTGCTTGAAGACGCCGCCCGCGTCGGTGTAGACGCCCTCGGTATTTTCACGGATCACGACGAAGTCAACGTCTTTCGGTTCAACTCCTTTCAGCGGACACAGCGCCGCATCGAGCAATCGCACCGGGCGCACGTTGGCATAAAGGTCCATCTTGAAACGCATGCCGAGGAGAATTTCTTTGGCATGGATGTTGGTCTTGACTCGCGGATCGCCGAAGGCCCCGACAAGGATCGCATCAAAGTCGCGCGCGAGCATGGCGAATCCGTCGGGAGGAACGGTCGTCTGATCGCGCAGGTAGCGGTCGGCGCCCCAGTCGAAATCCATCATCTCGACATCGGCGCCAGAGGCCTGGATGATCTTGACAGCCTGGGGGACGACTTCCTGTCCGATGCCGTCGCCGGGAATGACGGCGATCCGTTTCTTCTTAGCTTTCAGATCCGGGTTCCGCGAGTCCACGGCAGGAAAGTTACCACAATCGCTATAATCGAACTACCAGTATGGAGCGGACTGCACTCCAGGTTATTGAGGGGTTGGGCGCGGCATGGGCCGCAGACTACCAGACCGGCGAGTATCGCGGTGTGACGACGGCTGCCCGCTTCCAAGATCCGCAGGCCGAGTTCGAGGCGCTACACTCCGGCTGCGGCGTCTATGATCTTGGTTTTCGCGCGAAAATCTCGCTGGCCGGCGGCGATCGAATGCGCTGGTTGAATGGAATGGTGACAAACAATATTCGCGACCTGGCAGTCGGGCATGGTGTTTACGCATTCCTGCTCAACCCGCAGGGCCATATTCTGGGCGATCTTTATGCCTACAACCTCGGAGACTCCATAACGGTCGATACTGACCGTGGACAGGTGGAAAAGATTTTGGCGACGTTCGATCATTACATCATCATGGATGACGTCGAGGCGACGAACCTCAGCGAGCAATGGACTGCACTGGGTCTCGCCGGTCCAAAGTCGCGCCAGATTCTTGCCGCAGCCGGTTTCGATATTCCTGAGATGCAGGCTTTGGACCTGCGGCGCGCGGGCTGGAACGGCGAGCACGGCGCGCTTGTCCGGGGCGACGATCCGAGTGGCGAATCTTATGAGATCTGGATCGCTCCCGCGGGAGTGAAAACATTGTGGGATGCCCTGCTGGCTGCGGGCGCCGCTCCTGTCGGCTTTGAGGGGCTCGAGAAGCACCGGATCGTCGGGGGCATTCCCCGTTACGGGTTGGATATTCGCGAGCGCGATCTGCCGCAGGAAACCGACCAGGCGCGCGCCTTGAACTTCAGCAAGGGTTGCTATGTCGGGCAGGAGATCGTGGAGCGGATCCGGTCGCGTGGAGCAGTTCACCGAAAGTTCATAGGATTCGTGGCGGAGGGCGCGCAACACGTCGCCGCAGGCGCGAAAGTTGTTTCTGGGGAGAAAGAAGTCGGCGAGATTACCAGCGTTGCTTCGCTGCAGATCGCAGGGGCAGAAAAAACAGTGGCGCTGGGGTATATCCGCCGCGAACTGGGCGTGCCGGGGCGAGAAGTTGCCATCGGAGGCACTACGGCGACAGTAGCTTCACTACCAATCGCAGAAGCGACCCTGTCGCAAACGCCGACGCAACTGGAACATCATTCCGCGTAAGTAAAGCCGCTTTGAACGTGGGTCGACCAGATCACGCGATGAGGGCAAAGAATATACTCAGAATTTGTCAAGGAACGACTTTATGGCTGAGAAGAAAAACGAGCAATCCGGCTTCAAAGTAACCGACCGGCGACTGTTTACAGCGGATGGCGAACTGCGGGCCGACGTGCCGGAAGAAGTCGAAGTGCCAAAAACCAGTGGGGCGGCTGCAACCAAGGAAGAGTCAGCGGCGCAGATGCCCAAGCCTGCCGGGGAAAGTAGCAGCGGTTCTCCCGATCGTGACATGCCGGTCCCTCCGACCGCGGCAGAGCAAGACGCGCAGGCCGCCGCGTACCGCCAATCCTCAAAGGATCTGGATACCCAGGTCGAGCTGAGCGGGCACTCGGCCAGAGACTTCGAAATTACATTTGAGCGTTTCCTGGCCTCGCTCTATATGAGCGCGATGCTCCAACTGGGCTTGATGCGGCAACAGGGCGAGCAACCGCGCGTCGATATCATTGGCGCGCGGCAAACCATCGACACACTGACTCTTATCGCAGAAAAAACCAAGGGCAATCTCACGCCGGCAGAGGAGAATTTCCTACAAAATAGCCTTTACGAACTACGCATGGCCTACGTTGAAGTGACGAATGCACTGGCTAAGCCGCCGCAGGCGGGCCCGGCCACCGGTACCAGCGGAAGATGAAAGCTACGCTTACCGTGCTTGGGAGTGGGACGTCGATGGGCGTGCCCACGCTCGGATGCGACTGCGCCGTCTGCCACTCGGCCGATCCGCATGACCGGCGCACCCGGCCCTCGATCATGATCGAGTACGACGGGAAAGTCGTGCTCATCGACACGACGCCGGATTTCTACGCGCAAGCCGTGCGCGAAAATATCACGCGTCTCGATGCGGTTCTGTACACACACACCCACGCGGACCACATTCTAGGAATCGACGATCTGCGGCCGCTCAGTTACCGGCATAAGCCCGACAAGCTGCCGCTGTATGCGCGGCCTGACGCCGCCGCATTTCTGCGCAAAATGTTCAGCTATATTTTTGACGCCGACTACAAGTTTGGCGGGCTGCCCCTGCTGGAGTTGCGACCCATCGACGGTCCCGTGGACATATTCGGAGTTCGCTTCGATCCCGTGGTTCTGATTCATGGCGAGACCCAGATCTATGGCTACCGTTTTGGCTCGGCCGCCTATTTGACCGACCACAGCGAGATTCCCGAATCGTCGTTGCACCAACTCGAGGGGCTCGACATTCTCTTTCTCGACGCGTTGCGCCACAAACCACATCCGACGCACTCGACGGTAAAGGGCTCGCTCGCGATCGTGGACCGCGTAAAACCGAAGCGCGCGTTCTTCACCCATATTTGCCACGATCTGGCGCACGAGGCCACGAACGCTGCATTGCCTCGTCACGTGCGGTTGTCTTATGACGGGATGAAGCTAGAATTTGAGATCGGGGGCCGCTAATCAGCTGGCCGGGGGGGCCACTGAACGGGGAATCAGTTTTGACGATCACTCGCCACAGCCATTAACCACCGTCCCCATGCTCGTTTTTCACAAACTCGACGATGTTCATCCCGATTTCGGGCCCACTCTTGTGAGCGTGGGGAATTTCGATGGCGTGCATCGAGCCCACTCCCACGTATTGGCGGAGATCGTTGGGCGCGCTAAAGCCAGTGGCTCGAACGCCGTCGCGGTAACGTTTGAGCCGCATCCGGCCCGCATTCTGCGGCCGGAGTCCGGACTGAAGCTGCTCACGCCTACCCCTGAAAAACTGCGCCTGCTGGAGCGCACCGGGATCGACGCCGTGCTGCTGCTTCCGTTCGCTCGCGATCTCTCGCTTATGACGCCCCGGCAATTCGCGGAGCGCATCCTGAAAAGGAAGCTCCATGCCCGCGAAGTCCACGAGGGATACAACTTCCGGTTCGGGCACAAGGCAGCCGGAGACATGAACCTGCTGGCTGAATTCGGACGGGAAATGGGATTTGAGGTGAAGGTTTATCCCGAAATGAAGTTGCGTGGCGAAAGCGTTTCGAGCAGCCAGATTCGCCGACTCCTCGCCGAAGGACGGGTGAGTCGCGCGCGCCATCTGCTGGCGCGGCCTTTCTGCATTCTCAGTACGCCGGGACGCGGACGCGGTTATGGATCGAAATACACGGTACCGACCATCAATCTCGCGCGCTACGAAGAACTCGTGCCGAAAGACGGCGTGTACGTTACCTGGACACGCGTTGGTAGGGAGCGCTTCGATTCAGTCACGAACGTGGGCAATCGCCCGACTTTCGGCACAGAGTTGTTCGCCATCGAGACGCATCTGCTGAACTTTCATCCCATCGAGCTGACGCCGGAAACGGAAGTCGAGATCTGCTTTCTGCAGCGCCTGCGCGACGAGATCAAGTTTCCGTCCGTCGAAGCCCTGCGCGAGCAGATTGCGCGCGATGTAAAGAAGGCGCGCCGGTATTTTCATCTATTGCAGAAAGCCACCGGCCCGAAGTAGAAGTATTCCGCTAGTGGGGCAGATAGCCAAATTCCATGGGAAGTTTGCCGTCGACGTGAACGACATTGACGCTATTGTCGATGGAGTGAACATCAATCAGACCGATGGCTCCAGGATCTGCTTGTACTTCCCGCAGCACATCGGCGTCGGTGTCGACGAAAATAATCGAGTCTTTATGAGCCGCGAGATACGCCTTCCACTCCGCCGCGGACATTTTGTTCAACCGCTCCAGAGTCTCGGCTTCGCCGACTGAATCTTTGTGAAGCACGAGGACAATATTCTTGCCGTCGGGCCACTTCCTGACTTCCTGTCGCACAATTTTGGCCAGGTGAGCCGATGTCACGTTTTCGATAGCATTTTCTTTATTAACCACCACGGCGGTATGGTGCGCGAAGCATGGCGTAAGGCATGCGCAAAGAAACGCGAGCAGATAGATCGTGGAGCGAACTCTCATAACAGGCCTCGAAGTGCTTTCTCAAATCTCTCTTGGGGATAGGGAAAGCCTAGCGGACTACCCGCCGTCTAGTTGTCAAAAAGATGTAAGTCGGCGCACCGAGGTAACTCGTCGATAATGGGCTTAGGGCCGGCTTTCCTGCTGCCTGGATTGACAATTCCGCTGCCGGCTTTACAATCCGCCAGGCTCCTGAATCCCGCATGGGCATCGGTCCGTTTCAACTCATCGCGCAGGCGACTCCCGGCCAGCGGCGCACGCTTCTGGCTGCGGCTCTGGGGTGGGCACTCGATGCCTTCGATGCCATGCTTTATTCCCTCGTACTGGCGCTGCTCATGCGCGATCTGAGCATGAGCAAGACCGTTGCCGGATCGCTGGGAACGCTGACGCTGCTGGCTTCCGGGCTGGGGGGCGTGTTTTTCGGTTTTCTCGCGGATCGCATCGGCCGCAAACACGCTCTGATGGCCAGCATATTGACGTATTCCATCTGCTCGTTCGCGTCGGGCCTAGCCACCAGCATTGCGATGCTCGCGGTGGCGCGGTTCTTCCTCGGACTAGGGATGGGCGGCGAATGGAATACCGGCGCGACTCTCGTGGCCGAGACGTGGCCGACGGAATTTCGAGCCAAGGCGCTCTCGATCGTGCAGAGTTCCTGGGCACTGGGCTTTGCTGCGGCCGCACTCGTGGCAGGTCCAGTTTCGCGATACTTCGGATGGAGAGCTGTATTTTTTGTCGGGGTCCTGCCGGCGATTGTCACCTTGTGGATCCAAAGCAGCGTGCCCGAATCGGAGATGTGGAAGGAGCATTCACGGACCGCCGATAGCCGAGACGAAAGTCGAGAGGAGAGTTCGCTCTCTACGACGGCCATTTTTCGGCCACCGTATGTAAAGCACACGTTTGCTTTGCTGCTCTTCAACTTCTTCGCGCTGTTTGCGTGGTGGGGACTATTCACGTGGCTCCCGCCGTATTTGTCGCTTCCAGTGGAGCAAGGCGGGCGCGGCTTCGGCATCATGGGCATGACAACACTGCTCGTGGTTCTGAACTTGTGCGGCATGCTTCCCGGCTACGCCAGCTTCGGCTGGATCGCCGATTCTATCGGTCGCCGTAGGGCCCTTTTTATCTATATGTTGTCGGCATCTCTTCTGATTCCACTTTATGCGATAGCGCGGGCGCCGGGTACTCTGCTGGTGTTGGGTACGCTGGTCGCGTTTTTTGGAACCGGAATCTTTTCGGGATCAGGAATCGTCGGCAGCGAGATCTTCCCTACGGCGGTGCGCGCTCGTGCTCTCGGCTTCACTTACAACGGCGCGCGCATGATGAGCGCCCTCGCTCCGCTCGTGATTGGCCGTGTCGGTCAGACCAGAGGATTGAGCGGGGCGTTTTATCTATGTGCGGCAGGATATCTGCTAGCGGCGATCATGACCACGCAGTTGCCCGAAACCAAAGGGAAAAAGCTGGAGTGAAGGTGATGTTAGAGACTCAGCGTCACCGCTGAAAATGCCGACAGGACCTAAGGGTCAGCCGCGTCGGCTAGCGCCGCGGGATGACCAGGTCGCGGTCCAGGCGGATTTCCAGGGCGGTTCCCTTATCGAGGACAAGGTCGTGCCCGGATTCGAAGGCCGAGAGCGCCGCATCCGCCGCGCCGGAACCCGCTCCGTTCGCGGCCCCTCGCTTCCCCCCGGCCCGTGCACCTTGGGCCGCCCCGTCTCCGGCGCCCACAACCACGGCTTCCGCGATCTGTTCCTTGCTCAATCCCTTCCGTCTCACTTCTCCTTCGTCACTGACCCGATCTAATCCATGTTCGCCGGGCACCCCGGTAACGGTGGCAAGAAACGGCCGCCAGCCGCGAGCCGTTTCGATCTCGTCAAAGCTCAAAAGGAGGCGCGTATGTAGCCCCGGCTCGACGGCGCTGATGTGCCCTTTGATCTTTGCTCCAGCGTCGAGAGACGTCCCATTCGCCGCGAGAACCGGCTCCGCGAGGCGGGCATGAAAGGAATCTCCTGCCTTCGCAGTACGGGTATCGAGGCGGTCGGTCAGTTGGATCAGCGCGGTACTGCCTTTCCCAATCGCGTTGGCAGGCGTGGGAGACGTTTCCTGGGCGACAACCAACATTGGCAGCAAGGCGGTGCATGCGATTACAGTTGAATAAACGCGCGAGTGGAAACCAGAACGGAACATGGAAGTCTCCTTCAATCAGACGTTGAGAGGGATTGTATTCAGCAGTTGGGTGGGAAAAGTGTGGAAATCGCTGCCTCGTGGGCCGGAGGCATGCGGTCGCAAGGCGTAGTCCGAAAGGATTGTCGTCGGCGCTCTCGCGCGCAGCTTTCGATTACTCGTCAGCGCCGGGACCAATGACTGCCAGAATGTCGACCGGAATACCTCGTAAGTGGACACGGTCGCCAGTCGGGGCTGCGACACCCTCCGCTGCCGGCAACATGCCAATCGCCCGATTTTTTCCCGATTGCTTCGCCTGATTCAGTCCGCGGTCGGCGAGGGAGAGAACCTCTTCGTAACTCAAGCGGCGAGGATCGTTGGGAAACCAGGGGAAGGCCGCCCATCCCATCGAACAGGTACGGTAGATTGTCTCTGCCGTGTCGCCCAACGCGAACGGTACATCGGCAACGGCGGCGAGAACCCGTTCTGCCAGCAGCTCTGCCTCGCCGCGATCAGTGTAGCGTGACACGATGAGGAACTCCTCACCACCCCAACGCACCAGAACATCGGAATGGCGAATGGAGGAACTGAGGCGGCGCGACATTTCAATCAACACCTTATCGCCCACATCGTGTCCGTAGTGGTCGTTGATTTCTTTGAAATTGTCGGCATCGATCAGATAGAAAACCAGATCACGCGTATGCAAGTCCTGACTGTCAGCATGGGATCGCAGCGCCTGGCTGACGTCAGCCTCGATGGTTGCGGAGAAATAGCGGCGGTTGCGCAGCCCAGTGAGCGGATCGGTGAGGGAAGCTTCCTGCAGCACGTCGTTCGTGCTTCGCAATTCTCGATTCAGACGATGATGCTGCAGGAAAAGAAGGAACGCCATGACGAAGACCGTCGCTAGAGTGATCAGCACACGAAAACGCACCGCACGCTCCGGCAGGCTTGCATCCAGCATGGCGTATCCGGCGACGATTGGTAGGGAGAGCACCGCCATCATGGCCAGGTTTGCCATCCAGGAGCCGTACGATTCGTCGGCGGGAGTCTCGGGGGACGGCGAGAGCCGGCGTCCAGACAAAGCAACCAGGATAAACACGGCGAAGGAGGCGCCGTAAGGCACGTCATACCAGCTGCCGGTAAAGTAGACGTTTTTCTCGATGGCACGATTAATGACAAAGAATGTGACGGCATTAAACACAATGGCGCCGCAGAAATATGCGTAGAATGTCTTCCAACGTCCCGAGCTTTGCCGCCAAAACACGACGAGAACGCACGCCAGCAGCACGCTCTCAGCCATAGAAAGCACATCGAAGTTCCGGTTATACACATCCAGGTTCGGGGAAACGTACTGCCAGCACACGATGAATGATGCGTAGATGTAAAGCCACCAAAGCAGAAGAAGCAGGAAATCCAGCACCCCCAGCCGCGCGGTGCGATCGGGTGGCTGCCGGTGCGGCCGCAATAGCAAGCCGGCGAACATTGGAGCCCCCGCCAGGAACAGCAACGCATCCGCTGAGCACATAGCCGGCATTTTCTGCCGGAAGATCAGGTCGTAAATGATCCAAACCAGTTGATCTCCAAGCCATAGCGTCCAACCCACGGCCTGCAGCATCCAGAACCAGCGGGTGCGGCCCCTGCTGGCCAATGCCTCGCGGGCAAAAGCCAGCAACGCCCCGAGCAGCAGCAAGCCGGTCACGATGTCGCTGGCCGCGGTCAGCGCAAACCCTTGCGGCAACGTGGCGCAGGCGGCGATCAGCACGACCAGCAGAAACACGGCTGTCCCCAGAAGAATTTTCGATGGGTTGTGACCGATCAAACGGTTCCACCTTCGCGAGCGGATTTAGCCCTTGGCCCCTGTGGAATACGCGATGCGGGAGATCTGCGCGTCAATGTCTTCTCGCAATCCCTCCCACAGCGTTTCAGGCATCTCGAGGAAAACCTTGACGACTTCCGGATCAAACTGCTTTCCGGACCATTTCTCGATCTCCGCGCGTGCTGCCGAAAAGCTCTGCCTTGGGCGATAGGGCCGGTCTGACATGATTGCGTCCAGGGTATCGGCGATAGAAAAGATGCGCGCCCCCAACGGAATCTCCTTGCCTCGCAGTCCTCGAGGATAACCAGTCCCGTCATAGCGCTCCTGATGGGAATAAACAATGTCGCAGGCCGACGCCAGAAAAGGGATCTTCTTGACGATCTGGTAGCCCTTGTAACAGTGCTCCTGCATGGTGGTGATTTCGTCGGGCGTCAGCTTCCCTGGTTTCCGCAAGATCGCATCCGGAATGGCCATCTTGCCAATGTCATGCAGGAAGGCGCCACGCGCGATTGTCAGAATCTGTTCCTGCGACAGCCCCATGGCTTTCGCGATCGCAATAGTAAAGGCTGTCACCCTCCTTGAGTGACCCTCGGTTTCCGCATCCTTCAAGTCCAGAGCGTCACCCAAGGCCTCGAGTGTGATGTCGTAAGACCGTTCCAACTCGCGAACGGTTGCTTGCAATTGGTCGGTCCGCGCTTTGACCAAAGACTCGAGATTGGTCTGGTAGCTGCGATTCTCCACCTTGAGGCGCCGATTTTCGAGGGCGCGACTCACGGTGTTGAGCAGTTGCTCGCGCTCGAACGGCTTCAATAGATAGTCATAGGCTCCGTTGCGAATCGCCGCCAACGCGACAGAAATGTCGTGGACGGCGGTCACCATCACGACGGGCATGTCGGGGTATCTTTCCTTAGTGCGTTCCAGCAGCCCAATGCCGTCCAGGTCGGCCATCATCAGATCTGACAGCATCAGCTCGAAATCTTCGCCAGAAGTAAGGACGGCGAGCGCTTCCATGCCGGAAGCGGCTTGTTTGCAGGAGTATCCAGCAGTGCCAAGCATGGAGGCAACGATCTCCCGAATCGGTTCCTCGTCGTCGACGACTAGTATTCGGTCTGGCATGCGAATACACCAAAGTCTATTGGCGATTGTAACCGTTCTACGAGATGCCGAAAGTAATCAACCAGGTCCTGAAACTCCATCGAGAAAACGCCCGAGCATGATATTCAAAAGCAAGGAACACGTATGTTCGCAATGCGATGAGTGCTTCCCTCTGGTCGATCTGGAATACGGCAGCCGGGCTTGGCATCCCCAAGCCGACAGTGGCAGAATTTGCCCTGCTGATTCTGCTGGGTGGTTTTCTGCTCGCGCTGCGCTCGTTTCGCGAGGGCTACCTCAAGATCTGGATCCTGGGTTGGGCGGCGTTAATCGCGGCGCGTCTTGCCGATCATTCCTTCGCATCCAGGATTCCCGCACCCTTCGATTTAGTGGCTGTGCAAGCGACATTCGTTCTCGCCACGGGATTGCTCGCTGGAGCCGTCTTACGTTACATTCGCAGCCGCGATTTGATCGTTCCCCTGGCAGTCATAACGCCGGTCTTGGTCGGATTTGCAGGCGCGAGAGTGCTGTTGTGGCCCGATTCCCTGCCGTTGCGGGTGGCTGTCGAAGTCGGCTATCGGATCATTCTGTTGACAGCCGCAATCGGGCTGCTGCGCGCGCGTCGCGGCCGCTGGGAGCCTGCTGCGTGGCTTCTCGCCGTCTCCCTGCCGTTGCTGCATCTTTCGTGGCCTGGCTTTACCGATCGCATTCCGACGAGCGCATACCTGGCGGGTGAAATTGCGCTCGGTCTGAGCATGTTGCTGATTGTCTTTGACCAGGCGCGAATGCGCGCTCGAAAGCTGCTAGCGGTGCAGACGCTCACCGGCAGTGTAGCCTGCGCGCAGCAATATGGAAATGTAGTCCAGTCGGCAGTGGAACAATTGCAGCGCTTGATGCGGGTGAAAGCGGCATGGTTCCGACTGGTCGAGAGTGATCATCTGGTTGCGACGCACGCTGTTGGCCTCTCGGCCGATTTCCTTCGCGACGCCGGCCTTGCGGAGATTACGGAAGAGGTCTCGAAGCTGTTCGAAAAGGCCGAACCGCGCGTTACCGGGCGTGAGGGTGCCAATCCCGAAGCTGCTGGCCTTCTGGCCGCGGAAAAAATTCGCCAAGTCGTAACGCTGCCAGTATTAGGGAACAAATCTCCAGTTGGCTTGCTGCTCTTGGCCAATTCCGGAACGAGGAAGTGGACCGAGGAAGAGCTTGAGTTCCTCGCGACTTACGCGCGGCAACTCGCCCTCGCCGTGGAAAACTTCCGCTTGCTGGAGCAGGTACTGCGCTCCCAACGGCAGTGGATGAATACGTTCGATTCGATCCACGACATCATCCTGGCGCACGACGCGGATTATCGCATCATCAAAGCCAACCAGGTTCTGCTCGATCAACTCGGCCAGGCAGCCGCAGACGTCATCGGCAGCACCTGCGAGTTCGCTTTGCCTCATACCTACGGAGAGTGGACCGGTTGCCCCTACTGCACCATGGGCGGAGACGAAGACTTCGCCGAGGGTGCTGATCCATGTTTTGGCGGCTTCTCAGTCGTCTCGACCTCTTCCTACACCGAGCAAGGCAGCCCCCAAAAAGGGATCATCCACGTTGTCCGCGACATCACCGAGCGGCGCTCGGCCGAGCAGAAATACCGTCTGCTTTTCGAACAGGTGCAGGAGGGCGTCTACGTTGCCACGCCCGCTGGCCGCCTTCTCGACTGCAACGACGCCTTTGTGCACATGCTCGGCTACAGCACTCGCGAGGAACTGATGCTGCTGAATCTCGACAACGAGATCTGTGTAGATTCACGCCAGCGCGAAACATTTCATCGCGACATCGACGCCCACAATTACGTCCGCAACTTTGAAGTCACACTGCGCCGCAAGGATGGCACGCTGTTGCTGGCCGTCGAGAGCAGCTTCGCCACGCGCAATGCCGCCGGTAACATTGAACGCTATCAGGGTTTCGTTCTTGACATGACGGAAAAGCGCCGCGCCGAAGACGAAATGCGGCGGCGCAATCGCGAACTGAATGCCCTCAACGCCATGGCTGTGGTGGCGGCGCAATCCTTCGATCTTGATGAGATTTTGAATCTTACGCTGCGCCAGGTGGTCACCCTGTTTGGGGTTGAAAGCGGCTCCATGTACCTGTCTGACTCCGATGGCCCTATCTACCGAAGACGCGCGGCCTGGGGTCCTGGGAGCCGGGAAAAGAATCACTCGGCAGAAGTCTCGTTCGCCGAAGGCTTCGGCGATCTCGTGATGCGCTCGCGCGCCGAGGTCATCACAGCAGAATATCTGCCGCACCTTCCCGCGAATGTCAAAGAGTTCCTCCGCTCCGACGCGGACCGCTCGTGGATCTGGGTATTGTTCTGGGGAAAAGACGCTCCCGTCGGACTCATGGGCCTGTGCAGCCATTCCGGCTACGAGTACTCCGGTAACGACGAGAATCTGATGGTGGCGATCAGCCGCCAACTTGCCACTACGATCGAAAAAGTTCGGCTCTACGAAGAAACATGCCGCGCCTACGAAGATCTCCGCAAGACGCAGGAACAGCTGCTGCAAAGCGAGAAAATGTCGGCGGTGGGCCAGTTGATCGCAGGCGTGGCGCACGAGCTGAATAATCCGCTCACCGCCATTCTCGGTTATGCCGAGCTGTTGGAGAGCGAAGGGCTGAACAACCGTGCACAGGATTACGTCAGCAAATTGTTCAAGCAGGCGCAGCGGACCCACCGCGTCGTACAAAACCTGTTGTCCTTCGCGCGACAACGCAAGCCGCAGCGAGAGGACGTCGACATCCGCAAGGTGCTCGACGAGACCCTTGCCTTGCGCGACTATGATCTCAAGATCAACAACATCCGCGTGGAGCGCGATGCTCCAGCTGAAGCCGCCATGGTGGTTGCCGATCCTCATCAGATCGAGCAGGTATTCCTGAACATCATCAACAATGCCGTCGACGCTATCCTTGAAACCGGGCGCACCGGCAAGCTCAAGATCCGTATTGAATGCAAGAACGGTTACATCTCCACGCAGTTCACCGATGACGGTCCCGGCATTAAGGATCCCAAGCGCATTTTCGATCCCTTCTACACGACGAAGAGCGTGGGCAAAGGTACGGGCCTCGGATTGAGCATTTGCTACGGCATTGTGAAGGAGCATGGCGGGGACATCACCGCCAACAATGCCCCCGAAGGCGGCGCCATGATTGAAGTGAGGTTGCCGGCAGCCGTAGTGGCCAAGATTGAGGAGGAACCCGCGAAGCCCGCGCCTCGCCCGCATGACGGAGCAGTGCATGGCCGCGTTCTGCTGGTGGAACCGGAAGAGGCCGTGCTCGAATTTGAACGCGATGTGCTCGCCGGCGCCGGTGCTACGGTGGTAACGGCCAAAACCAGTGAAGACGTCAAGACCCGTTTGCTCTCTGAGCCTTTCGACGCCGTCATTATGAACGGCAAGATGCCGGGCGAGTGGAACAGCCGGGAATCTTATGCTTGGATCAAGACGAATTGCCCCGGGATGGAAACTCACGTCCTGTTTACCTTCTCGAATGGACCCGAACAGGGGGAAGCGCGTTCATTGCTGCAGGAAAACGACGTTCCCTACCTTGTGAAGCCGTTCGAGGTGGGCGAACTCATCTCGCAAGCCCGGCGTCTGCTGCAAAAGGCGCAAGCCGCCGGCGCTGGCGCTGGCGCCGGCTAACCGCTCCAGAATAATTCAGTTTTTCCTCGCTTTTCCTCCGCTCTTGATGCGCTAAACTAGCGCTACCGTCCATGTCTCAATTCGTTCACCTGCACCTGCACACCGACTATTCCCTGCTCGACGGCGCCTGTGACGTGGAGAAGCTCTGTCAGCATGTGAGCGAACTCGGCATGCCTGCCGTCGCCATGACCGATCACGGCAATATCTTTGGCGCCGTACATTTCGTCAATGCCGCGCACAAGCATGGCGTCAAGCCAATTGTCGGTTGCGAGCTCTACATCTGCAAAAAAGACGACCACAACATCGAGCGCACCCCGCCTGAGGGCGACACCTACAATCACCTGCTGGTCCTGGCCGAAAACGAGGAAGGCTACCGCAACCTAGTCAAGATCACCTCCGAGGCCTCCTTGCACGGCTTCTATTACAAGCCGCGCGTCAGCAAACAGTTTCTCTCCGAGCACTCCCGTGGACTGATCGGCCTTTCCGGATGTCTGAAAGGCGAGGTCGCCGAGCGCTTGATGGAGGGCAACTACGACGCCGCTCGGTCCTCTGCATCGACGTTCGCCGAGATTTTCGGCAGAGAAAACTTCTATCTCGAAATTCAGGATCAGGGTCTGGAAATGGAGCACCGCATCCATCCGGGCCTCTTCCAGCTGGAGAAGGAGCTCGGTCTGCCGCTCGTCGCCACCAACGACAGCCACTATCTCTGCGAAGACGACGCCCACGCCCAGGACGTCATGGTCTGCATTCAGACGGGGAAATCAATCCGCGATACCGCCCGCATGAAGTTCGAGGGTACGCAATTTTTTGTCAAGAACTACGACGAAATGAGTCGCGTCTTCAAGGACTCGCCTCAGGTTGTTGCGCGCACTCTCGACATCGCCGAACGCTGCAGCCTGCGTCTCGAAAAAGTGGCCACGCCGTTTCCCCAGTTCGAAGTGCCCGACGGCTACACGATCGACAGCTACTTCGTCCACGTCGCGCGTGAGGGTTTCGCGCGCCGCCTCGACGCGTTGCGACCCTTGCATGATCAAGGAAGACTCAAGCATTCACTCGCCGATTACGAACAACGTCTGGAGCGCGAGCTTGCCATCATCCAACAGATGAAGTTTCCGGGCTATTTTCTTATTGTCTGGGACTTTATCCGCTACGCCAAGGAGCGTAATATACCCGTCGGTCCCGGCCGTGGATCGGCCGCTGGCTCACTCGTCTCATTCGCGCTCGGCATCACCGACATTGACCCGCTGCAACATGAATTGCTCTTCGAGCGCTTTCTCAATCCTGAGCGCGTGTCGATGCCCGATATCGACATCGATTTCTGCATGAACCGCCGTGGCGAAGTGATCGACTATGTCACGCAGAAATACGGCCGCGATAATGTGGCCCAGATCATCACTTTCGGAACGATGGCGGCCAAGGCGGCGATCAAAGACGTTGGCCGAGCAATGGAGATACCCTACGCCGACGTCGATCGCATCGCCAAAATGGTGCCGACGCAGCTCAACATAACGCTGGAGCAAGCTATTGAAGATTCGCCGCAGCTGCGCGAAGCCATTGAGAAAGACGGCCAGATTCGCGAATTGTTTGAAACCGCGAAAAAGCTGGAAGGCCTGGTGCGCAATGCGGGAGTCCACGCGGCCGGCGTCGTCATCTCGCCGCGGCCGCTCACCGACCTTGTTCCGCTGCACCGAACCAAGAACGACGAAATCGTGACCGCCTTTGATATGGTCGCCATCGAAAAGATGGGCCTGTTGAAGATGGACTTCCTCGGACTGACCACACTCACGATTCTCACCGACACTTTGAAGCTGATTGAACAGACTCGCGGTACTAGGCTGAGCTTGGAAAAGATTCCGCTCGAAGACAGCGAGACATATCAAAAGGTCTTTCACCGCGGTCTCACGTCCGGTGTCTTCCAGTTCGAGTCGCATGGCATGCGCGATGTCCTGCGGCGCTACCAGCCGAATTCTATCGAAGATCTCACCGCTCTCAACGCCCTTTACCGCCCCGGGCCGATTCAGGGAGGTATGATCGACGACTTTGTCGACCGCAAGCATGGCCGCAAGAAGGTGGAATACGAACTGCCCGAGTTGCAGCAGATCTTACAGGAGACGCTCGGCGTGATCGTGTATCAGGAACAGGTGATGCAGATCGCCAACCGCCTAGCCGGCTACTCGCTCGGGGAAGCCGATCTGCTCCGCCGCGCGATGGGCAAGAAAAAAGCCGAAGAGATGGCTCAGCAACGTGAGCGCTTTGTGGAAGGCGCCGCGCAGCGGAAGTATCCGCCAAAGAAAATCGAGAAGATCTTCGATTTGATGGCCCAGTTCGCCGGCTACGGCTTCAACAAATCTCACTCCGCAGCTTATGCCTTACTCGCCTATCACACCGCCTATCTCAAGACCCATTACCCCGTGGAGTTCATGGCGGCGCTACTCACGTCGGTGACTGGCTCAACCGACGACGTCGTCAAATACATCAACGAGTGCCGCGAGATGGGCATCGCCGTCGAAGCGCCCGACATCAACGTCTCCGCTGCCAACTTTACACCGCACGGCGAGTCCATCCGTTTCGGCCTGGCCGCGGTGAAGAATGTTGGCGGCAACGCCATTGAATCGATTGTCGCCGCGCGCAAGAAACTCAGCCGATTCAAATCCATCTTCGAATTCTGTGAGAACGTCGATCTTCGCCTCCTCAACAAACGCGTGCTCGAATCCCTCGTCAAGAGCGGTGCGATGGACTCGCTCGGCCGCAGAGCCCAGCTTATGGCGGTCCTCGACAAAGCCATGGAGCAAGCGCAGAAGGCGCAGCGCGATGCCGAGTCCGGACAGCACGGCCTGTTTGGGGTGTTTCAGCAGGAAGAAGCTGCCGCGGCAAATGACAAATTGCCGGATGTTCCTGACTGGGACGAGCACATGCGCCTCGCCGCCGAAAAAGAAATCCTCGGCTTTTTTATCACCGGCCACCCGCTCGAAAAGTACAAAGACAAACTTGCCGACCTCCAGGCACTGAATACAGAAGAAATCGGATCGATGAAGAACTCCACCGGCAAAGACGAAACCATCGTCACTGCCGGGATCATCAGCAACGTCCGCGTACTGAAGTCGAAGCGCGGCGACTTCTACGCGCAAGCCACGCTTGAAGACATGGCCGGGTCCCTCGATATGATCGTTTTTCCCGAAGCCTATAAACGAATCGGCGATAAGGTCAAACTCGAGGTTCCGGTACTGGTCAGGGCCGGTGTCCGCATTGAAGAAGGTTCCAATCCAAAAATCACCGCCTCTGAAATCATGTCGCTTGAAGAAGCCAAAGTTCCCCTGCCCCGCGCCATTCGCATTCGTGTTCCATTAGAGACTTCGCAAGAGACCACGGTCGACGACCTGCACGCGTTGTTTTTGCAGCGAAAAGGCGAAGCCAAAGTCTTGTTCGACGTGGAACGCCAGGGCGATTTCATGGTGGTGATGGAGGCGGAAGGCTATAATGTGCTTCCGGACCGCAACTTCATCGCCCGGGTCGAGCAGTTGTGCGGGCGCGGAAGCGTTCGCGTCATCAGTTAAACAGGCATGGCCGCGACAGAGAAAAATCAGCAAGAACTCGAGCAGATTGAACGCCAGGTCGCCGAGATGGAGGCAGTCGGTGCCGATGACGCGACTCTCCGTCAGATCGCGAAATTACAAGACCGCATCGAAACGTTGAGACGAGAGATGAACGCGCCGCCCACTGCCTGGCAGAAAACTGAACTCGCCCGCCATCCTCAGCGTCCGCAGTCGCTCGACTACATCGAGCGCGTTTTCACTGATTTCAGCGAAGTTCACGGCGACCGCGGCTTCGGCGATGACGCAGCCATCATTTGCGGCATGGCTCGCTTCCACGGTGAGGAAGTACTCGTGGTTGGCACGCAAAAGGGACGCGACATGAAGCAGCGCGTCTACCGCAATTTCGGGACACCTCATCCGGAGGGGTATCGCAAGGCAATCCGGATCATGCAGCTTGCCGAAAAATTTCGACGTCCGATCTTTACTTTAGTCGATACGGATGGCGCCTATCCTGGCATCCATGCGGAGGAACGCGGCCAGGCAGAAGCGATCGCATATAACCTGCGCGAGATGGCGCGGCTCGAAGTGCCCATCATCGCTACCGTGATCGGTGTTGGCGGCAGCGGGGGCGCTCTCGCCATCGCTGTAGCCGATCGCGTGTTGATGATGGAAAACTCGATTTACTCGGTCATTTCTCCAGAGGGATGCGCCGCTATCATGTGGCGTGATGCCACCAAAAAAGAGCTGGCCGCCGAAGCCATGCGCATTACCGCCACCGACTTGCAGGAACTTGGCTGCATCGATGACATCGTGCCCGAACCCGAAGGCGGAGCCCATCGTGATCACGAGGCGGCCGCCAATCTGCTCGACGCCAGCCTCCAGAAGCATTACGCCAAGCTCAAGAAGATTCCCCCTGCCGAATTAATCGTGTCACGATATAATAAGTTCCGCAGCATCGCCCAGTTTTTCCGGACCGAATCCTGAGCTCGCGCGCCCTTCCCCCTTTTCAAGACAGGTTCCTCTACGGTGCGGGCGAGCGATTCGCCGCGACAGGCCCGGCGAGGCCGCCGTATAATGAAATGTTCTGCTTCTGCACTCCACAAAACCGTGGGCGATTGGGTTCCGCCCGCTAACTGAAGGAAGGTGTTGGGATGGCCACTACCGATGTCACGCCCCGGGAATCGGCCGGCGGCGTGGGGCGCAAGCGGATCGTCAACGACATGAGCATTCAGGTCGCGACGGTCAACGGCTCGGGTTCGCAAAGTTCAAATACAGTTCTTCTGCGCAGCATCTTCCAGATGGGCGTACCGGTCTCCGGCAAGAACATGTTCCCCTCGAACATCGCTGGCCTGCCCACCTGGTACACAATTCGCGCCAACAAAAACGGTTACATCGGCCGCAAAAAGGAAATCGACTTCCTGGTGGCCATGAATCCCGAAACCGCGCAGGAAGACACCATGTCGCTCGCGGCGGGCGCATCGGTCCTTTATGACGAACCGCTGGCGCTGCACAAGCTCCGCAATGATCTGATTTTTTACTCCGTTCCCTACGACAAGCTCGTCGCCGCCGTCTGTCCTGAAGCCAAGCTGCGCAAACTGGTCAAGAACATGGTCTACGTCGGCGTCGTCGCCAATCTCCTCACCATCGAGATGGCCGAGGTAGAGAAGGCGATTCGCAAGCAGTTCGCGAAAAAAGTGAAAGCCGCGAATCTGAACCTCGCGGCCGCCCAGGCCGGATTCGATCATGCCAAAGCAAACCTTGAGAAGCGCGGCGCCTTCTATATCGAGCGCATGGATAAGACCGCGGGCAAGATCATTATCGACGGCAACTCCGCCGCCGCGCTCGGCTGCATGTTTGCCGGCTGCACGGTCGTAACCTGGTATCCCATCACCCCGTCGTCCTCTCTGGTCGAGACGATGATCGAATACATGAAGGAATATCGCATCGGCCCCGATGGCAAAGCTACCTTTGCGATCGTTCAGGCCGAAGACGAACTTGCCGCCATAGGCATGGTCATCGGCGCTGGATGGGCTGGCGCGCGCAGCATGACCGCGACCGCCGGTCCCGGCATCTCCCTCATGTCGGAATTCGCCGGACTTGCCTACTATGTCGAAGTTCCCGGTGTCATCTGGGACATTCAGCGTGTCGGACCGTCTACTGGCTTACCCACACGAACTTCACAAGGGGATATCCTTTCGACCGCGTTCCTTTCACACGGCGACACCAAGAACATCATGTTGATTCCCTGCTCGGTTTCCGAATGCTTCAGCATGGCCACAGAGGCGTTCAATCTGGCCGAGCAGTTTCAGACACTGGTTTTTGTCATGTCAGATCTCGACCTCGGCATGAACAACTGGATGTCCGATCCCTTCGAATACCCCACCACGACAATTAATCGCGGCAAAGTGTTGAGCAAGGAAGATCTCGACCGCCTCGGCGGATTCGCCCGCTACAAAGATGTTGATGGCGATGGCATCGGCTATCGCACCCTGCCGGGCACCTCTCACCCCGCGGCCGCTTACTTTGCCCGCGGCAGTGGCCATAATGAGAAAGCGCAGTACAGCGAGCGCGCTGATGATTTCGAAAACAACATGGAACGCCTCAACCGCAAGTTTGAGACTGCGCGCTCTTTCGTACCACGGCCCGAGATTATCAAGGGCAACAATGCCAAGATCGGCATCATTGGCTACGGCACCTCGCACTGGGGCATCACCGAGAGCCGCGATCAGCTGCGCGAAGAATACAAAATCGAAACTGACTATTTACGCCTCCGCGCGTATCCCTTTACCCGCGAAGTGCATGCCTTCATCGAGCAACACGGGCGCGTCTACGTCGTGGAACAAAATCGCGACGCGCAGATGCTCAGCCTGCTCAAGCTCGATGTGAAGCCGGAGTTGATCGCCCGCATGCACTCCATCGCCCACATCACCGGGCTGCCGCTCGACGCGCGGTCCATCACCGACGAATTGACCACGATGGAAGGCAAATGAGCAGCGTGGCAAACGGGAGCATCATCGCAGCACGGGCTCGTCTGGCACCCACAGCGCTAAAGACGACGACTGTCGCCCTCCTCCTGCTGGCTTGCTGCCTCGGTCAAGACAGAGGAGGAAGCGCTCCAAGCTATGCGTTTCAAATAAGCAAAATCCTAAGCAGAGAGCGGCTTTCAGGCTCGCTGGAGTATTGGGGTGTTTGCGGCCGCGACTTCTATCCCGATCTTCCTAGGATGGAATCTGCCTGGGGGCAGGAGGTCTCGTCGGTCGACGAGATTCGCGCCATGTTTGCAGTCGACAGCATGATGCAGGTCACCCAAGGGAGAGACGGAAAGGTTCGGATGGTGGAGACGGATGTTCCCGACGATCTGCTTAATGTCAAAATTCACCACCTTGTTTTCCCTGTTGACTATTTCGGCCCGCACTCGGCAATGTGGGCCGTCCTCAAAACCCCCGAAGTGCTGAACTTCAGAATTGAGCACAACATTGGGCCAAAGGCCGATTGGGGACCGGGCTTCGCGTTTGAGGGCCCGCTCTACAAACCCAGCGTACTGGGCGAGTTGAACGATGTGACTGTAGCTGAGGCGCTTGATTACGTGGAGCAAACTTACGCTGGATTTTGGTTCTACGAGAACTGCAAAGATGCAGATGGCGCACGAATCGTCCATTTCGGCCTTTATATAAACCCGCCGCCAGCGCCTCAAGGGCAGGCTAAGCACTGATTGTGAAGATTTGTCTTCATCGAGATTTTTCTAGGGAGAAGGTAATTAAATGTCGACTAGGAGTGTTGAGCCCGGAGCAGCAACGCCTGGACCGAAAACGAACCGTATTGGCCTCACCGTCATTGAGTACAAGGGTGGAAAAACCACACTCTGCGCCGGTTGCGGCCACAACGCGATCTCCGAGCGCATCATCGAGGCCATGTTTGAAATGGGCGTCGAGCCGGAATTCGTGATCAAGCCCAGCGGAATCGGCTGCTCGTCGAAGACGCCTGCATATTTTCTGAATCGTTCGCACAGCTTCAACGCCGTTCACGGGCGCATGCCCTCAGTCGCGACCGGCGCTTTGCTGGCAAACCGAAAGCTCGTCTGCATCGGGGTTAGCGGGGACGGTGACACAGCCTCAATCGGCATCGGCCAGTTTGTTCACCTCATGCGCCGCAATCTGCCCATCATTTACATCATCGAAGACAATGGGGTCTACGGCCTGACTAAAGGCCAGTTCTCTGCAACCGCCGACCTGGGCTCGAAACTGAAAACTGGCGTGGTGAACGACCTTCCGCCCATTGATACCTGCGCGCTTGCCATTCAACTCGGAGCCACATTCGTCGGCCGCTCTTTCTCCGGCGACAAGCGTCAGTTGAGCGCGATGTTGAAAGCCGCCATCGCCCACAAGGGCACCGTCATGCTCGACGTGGTCTCGCCCTGCGTTACCTTCAATGATCACGAGGGCTCGACCAAATCGTACAAGTACGTGAAAGATCACGAAGAGATTCTCCAGGAGGTCAGCTTCGTCCCGCACTTTGAAGATATCGATGTGGAGTACGATCCCGGATCGACCGTCGCCGTTACCATGCACGACGGCTCGCGCCTGCACCTGCGCAAGCTGGAAGAAGACTACGACCCGACTGACAAGATTCGTGCCATCACTCGCCTGACCGAAGCCCACGATAAGGGGGAGGTGCTGACTGGAGTCTTCTACGTCAATCCTACGGCGCCGAATTTTATCGAGATGCTCAACGTCGTCGAGCAGCCGCTGGCCACGCTGCCCGACTCCTTGACGCGGCCCGGTAAGGAAGTGCTCGACGCCTGCATGGAAGAACTGCGCTAAGCAGTGGCGGGCGCGCACGTGAAAGCGCGGGACGAGAGCCCGTAAACTCTCGGGAAGCTATTGGCGTTCAAACACAAAGACATTCGGCTCGTGCTGGCCGACCGGTCGCACCGTCCTGGTCAATGTCTTGAGGTCGGGAGATAGCTCGACCTGGATCATCCTTGTTGTCTTGCCGTTGGTTCTGTCGGTGATCTCCAGAGTGCGCTCGTCCACCTGGCGTGCCGACGACGTGGAGTTTTGTGCCGAGCCGCCTGCATTCGGATATTCCTTGCCGTCGAATTTCACGTTCCGCGTATCTTCCGGGGAGCGAATGAACGAAAGCCCGGCTCCCTCATAGGGCCGGATCCGAAGCAGGAACGCCTCGTCCATCGTCATCGTGGCCTCCCACGTCCCCGCAAAACCCTTCCCGCCTGCCGTTCGCTTGTACAGATAGTTCACGGTAGACGACCCATTCGGTCCGAACTCCGTGTAGTTATCGGTGAGCGTGTTGCCGTCCTGAGAAAGCTTCCAGTTCCCAGTGAGGAGCGTGCGGCCATCTTTCTTGCGTACTACTTTCCAGGCGTCAGGCCCCTCGACGGCGACCGATAGCGTAGTGCCTGCGAGGCCAGGCTGATCCGTGCCATCGAGCGCGATCTTCTCAGGGTTCCCCCCGCCAAAATCGAAGCCGTACTTGTTGCCGCCGAAGCTCTCCACTTTCATCACGTCGATAAACTTGCTGCGAGACGGAATAAGCTTCCAGGTTCCGACGAAAGGATTGTCAGCCGCCCATAACGCACCCGCGGCCAGCCATGTCGCTGTCAAGAGTTGAAGATTGCGCTTGAACATGGAACCCTCCATGCAGCCTGGTTCTAGTCCGACACTGACGGCGGAAGTGGCCTACGCGGTTTTTCTTTGCGCCTCGCCAGTATGCTCGGGATTTTCCCCCGGCTCCGGAAAATCCGTGTCGGCATCTTTCAGCATTGGGTCCTGATCGCGGTGCCCGAGCTGTCGTTGCAGCCCAATATTTCCGGGAAGCTTGTGGTCTTCTGTCTCCGTGGCGCCCTTCCGGGTATCTTGATCCCAATGAACATTCCTCATGATTTCACCTCGTTCTAAGAAACTGAGCGGCACGTCGAGAAATAAAAGAGATGAGAGCCGCCCCGTCTGCACCAAGTTTATCCCTGGCACTTTAGGAAGGAAATAGCTATAAAGTAGGGGAAGTTCGCCGGAGAGAAAGTATATGAAGCGGTTTTTGTCCGTATTGCTCTTGTTGATCGGTGCTCTCTCGAGCGCCTTCGCCCTGTCAGCCACGCCCCATGCTTCCCTCATCAGGGCAAAAGCCACTCACCCGCCCGTCCACCGCCATCACGCTCACAAGGCTGGTAAGCACCACGCTCGCAGACATCACCACCACGCCGTATAAGCCATCAAGAAAACAGCGGTGCGGACGGCTAGTCTGCTTGTGGGATAGAACTCATCGCGCCGACGTCGAGACCCCAAGCTTGCGCAGCCGTTCGCGTGCCTGCAAAGCTTCCGGCGTGTGCGGATAACGCTGAATTAAGTGCCTCAATTCCGTCACTCCGTCATCCTGCTTCCCGAGTTCGACTAAGGCAAATCCCTTCTTCAGCTGCGCTGAAGCCGCCTTGTTCCCGCTCGGAAAGTTCTGGAGTACCTGGTCGTAGCTTTGCGCCGCCTGCTGATAGTTTCCTTGCCGGAACTGAATCTCCCCGAGATAGAAATAGCAATTCCCGGCCAGATCCGTGTTGGGATAGAACTTCAGATAATCGGAGAATTCCTGCGTCGCCAGATCATTGTTCCCGCCGTTGTAGTCGCGCAAGGCATTGTTGTAGAGAACATCCGGGGGTGGTGCAGCCGCTGCCGCTTGTTGCGCCGCCTGTTGGGTGGCCTGCTGTGCCGCCAGACTCTGTTGCGCCGCCTGCATATCCTGCAGTTGTTTCACGACGTTGGACAGACGCACTTTGATCTCGTCCATGGTGTCGTTCAGCGCCTGAATCTGCCCCGACAGCTGGTCCGTCTTGCTGCCCACATCACCCTGCTGCTTGGCTAGCGTCGTTTGAAGAGCCGTCAGGGCAGACGCGACTTTGTTCACAGCGTCGGTATCCTGCTCGACGAGATTCTTCATAACGCCCATGCGCTCGTCGAAGCTGCGCTGCATCGCCGTCATCTGCTCTTGCAGTTGCTGCACCTGCGTCTGCAACTGCACCATTTCTTTGCTCACCGCCCAGGCCGGGGCTGTTCCCAGCCAGAGCGCCGCCAGCAACCCCAATCCAAACGCGCGTTTTAGTTTCATAGACGATTCCCTGAAAACCCTATCTTAGATGCCATGATTGTCCCACAGGAAAGGAGGATTCCACAGAGAAAGACCAAGCCCGGAACCGGAAGACACAACCGGCTGAGCCGTCACAAGGGATTCCGCAGGACAATCTCCGCGCACACCAATGCGCTTGCCCACGACTGGAAAACTGAGGGACGCTGACAAGGCGTCCCTCAGTCCATGATCACTTCTGGTAAACGAAGTGTCCGCGCCGGTTCTGCTGCCAGCAAGCTTCGTTGCTCTCAGTACAGAACGGTTTTTCTTTGCCGTAGCTGATCGTCTTGATCCGGCTTGCGCTGATGCCTGCCGTCGTCAGCTCGTTCTTCACAGAGCTGGCGCGCTTGTCGCCCAGCGCCAGGTTGTACTCTGTCGAGCCGCGCTCGTCGCAATGCCCCTCAATCGTGAAGCTGATATTGGGGTGTTGCGTCAGGAACGTCATATCCGCCTGGATCGACTCCCGCTGATCGGCGCGAATGTCCGACTTGTCGTAGTCAAAATAGATGTCCTTGATATTCTGACTGAACAAATCTTCATCCGTGACGCTGGGTGGAGGTGGCGGTGGTGGCGGCGCCTGGGTTACCGTCAGCCGGGCGGTAGCATCCTGCGTTCCGCCAGCACCTTTGGCCGTCAGATGATAGGTTGTGGAATCGGTTGGCGACACGCTTTGCGAGCCGTTCGCCTGCACCGCGCCGATGCCGTCAATGGAAACATCGGTCGCATTAGTCGTCTGCCAAGTTAGCGAAGCCGACTGTCCAGCCTGAATACTGGTCGGACTCACCGAGATGGACGCCGTCGGAGCCGGCGGTGGTGGTGGTGGTGGCGGCGGAGGCGGAGCTGCTTTCTTCTTGCAGGCGCCCAGCATCAGGACCGCGAAGACTGCGACGATCAACAGAAACCACTTTGCCCTTGCTTGCTTCACTTTGTTCCTCCTGCGACCGCGAGGCCTTGCCTCGTGGTCAGACGAAGTGTATTGATTATTTCCAACTCCAGTTCGGTTGCGTATTGCGTCCGGTAAACGTCAATTGCTGAACCTTCGTTCCATCCGCCAGCATCGTCCAGATCTGAAGACTTCCCGAACGATTTGATTGGAAAACGATATGCCGATTGTCCGGCGACCACGACGGATAGTCATTGCGGCCGCCATCGTGCGTAAGTTGCACCCACTGCTTGCTGGCGATATCCATCAGGTAAATGTCGGACGCACCCGGTTCCCCCGTCCCATACCTGCGTACCCATGCGAAAGTGAGAAACTGCCCGTTGGGCGACCAATTCGGCGAGACTGCATACCCCTGGTCGGTCATTCGCTGCTGGTTCGTACCGTCGGCTTCCATCGTGTAAATCTGTGGAAGGCCGGTGCGTCCGCTGACGAAGGCAATCTGCGCGTTCGTCTTGCGGTTCCACACAGGAGCAACATCGGGACCCTTGGCCGTCGTCATCCGATGTAGATTACTGCCGGAGGCGTCCGATACATAAATCTCCGGTTCACCAGCGCGCGATGACGAAAACGCAAGCTTGCTTCCATCCGCGGACCATGCCGGTGACAGATTCGTTCCGCCCATGTGCGGAAAACCTACCATCCGGTTTAGTTCGAGTGAGAACATCATGATCTCCCACCCGCTCCTGGTCAGAGCACTGAATGCCACTCGCGAACCATCCGGAGAAATACGCGGTGAGAGCGCAATCGAACCCAGATGTGTGATCTGATGTTGATTCGATCCGTCATAATCCATCGCCCAGATTTCCTTGTGGCCGCTCCGGTCGCTAACAAAATAAATCTGGCTCTCCGCAATTCCCGCGATTCCGCCGCCGAGCCGGAAGATAATTTCATCGGCGAACTTGTGCGCCATCAGCCGTGCTGCGGCATCGCTGGCCGTATCGACGTACTGCTTGCCCAAAATCTGCGGCGACTGGATGTTCTTGACGTCGTACAGCCAGCCCTGCACCGTGAGCTTCCCGCTGGCAACCCCCAGGTTTCCGAAGGCGAGCATCGCGGCATTCGGAGGGGGCACATTCCACGCGAGAAAATTCACCTCAGGCGGCTGCCCCGGCACCTGCAAGGGATAAAAGCTTTTTGACACCAGTTCAACCACGCCGGAAACGTCAAGATCATTCCACAACGTGTCGTTGAACGTCTTGAGCAATGCGGTATTCTGCGGGTCCGTGGTCGAGGGCTTGAAGTCAGGAACTGCCAGCCGGACTTTTTCCACCCCCAGGCTCGTACCGGTCTTGACCCAGTCCTGCGCGAGCACTGCGGGGGAAAGCAGGGAGCAGGTGAAGGCGAGAGCCGCCACAACTAACAGACTTCGGCGCTTCCCTGGCCGTCGCCCGAAACTTGATCTGGCGCTTTCGTCCATCCTTGAGGGGGAAAAACGTATTCCGTACGACAATATCGTATCCCGATACTTATTGCTTTGCAAGGCTTTCTCTTTCACCGGCATCTTCCGCTGGTAACCAAAAGTGCTAATACTTGTTTCTCGAAGCCGTTATCCCTGTCCCTTAACTGCGCCAGCAACCTGCTTTATCGCTTGTAATCGAACCAATACTCGACTGAAATCTTGTTTCCCGAGTAATCCGGAGGCAGCGGCCCGAAGGTGTCGATGCGCTGCAGCGCTCGCACGGCCGAGATATCCAGCGAGGGTACCCCACTCGATTGTTCGATCTGCACATTTGACGGGTGTCCGTCGCGCGCCACGTCGAAGGTGATGTACACGCGCTGCGCCGATGTGATTTTGGGATCGACTTCATACTTCAGCCAGTTCTCTGCTACTTTCTGCTGAATCACGTGGACGTACCACGCGTACTTCGTACCGAAATCCCCACCCGAGCCGGTGATTCCAAATCCACCCTTGGCACCGGCAGCACTGAACGTTCCATACGGGCCGCTGACCGGCCCACCCTCGCCAAAGGCCACCTGATTCGTTTCCTCTTCTGGCTCCGGTTGCGGTTTCTCCTTGGAAACCGTTTCCTGCTTCTTCTTCGGCTTTATCTTCGCGTTTTTCCCCTGAATCTCAATCGCGTCCGCTTCTTTCTGTTCGATTTTCGGCTGCGATTGGGTCAGCCCCTTCGATTGGTTGGCCAGCACATTCTTCGTCTGGGCGGGGTTCGCCGGCAGCGGAATCGTACTCACCAGCGTGGCGCCGATCGCTTCCCCGCCTCCGCCAGCACCCCAGGTATCGCCGGTTCTTCCCGTCAGAATGGCCGAGAAAATCAACAAGAAAGCGGTGATTCCTACATGCAACCCGGCCGACCACGCCAGCGCGCGTCCCCAGCGGTCGTGCTCGAAATAGATATCAGCGTTTGCCCGCATTTTGCTCGAGTGGCTGCGTAACAATGCTGACGTTGGTAATCCCGGATTGCTTCACCGCATCCATCACCGTGGCGAAGGCGCCAAAAGGCACATTTTCATCGGCTCGCACGAAAATAAACTGGTTCCGCGGATCTCGAATCCTCTGCCGCAACTTTGTTGCGATCTCATTTATATTGATGGCGTCATTGCCCAAAAAGACACGCTGATCTTTGTTGATCGTAATGACTAACCGCTCCTGCGTGATCTCCCGCACCGTTCGGGTTTTCGGTACGCTGACGTCGATCCCCGATTGGAGCACCGGCGCCGTTACCATAAAGATGATCAGGAGCACCAGGACCACATCGACCAGGGGAGTGATATTGATGTCGGCGAGCGCGGTCTGTGTGCGTCCATTCGTGGTCGTAAAGGCCATCAGCGCCTCACATCCGCGGGAACCTGTGCCTGGCTGTTCTCGACAGCGTTGAGCACTTCGAGAGCAAAATCATCGCTGCGCGCCGCAAACTCGCGAATCGACGCGCCAATCAGGTTGTATGCGATCACCGCCGGAATCGCGGCCGCCAATCCCGCTGCGGTTGTGATCAGCGCTTCTGAAATGCCGGGCGCGACCGCGCGCAGGGTTGCCGCTCCCGCTGTGCCCAGTCCATGGAAAGCATCAATAATGCCCCACACGGTTCCGAACAACCCAATAAATGGCGTGACCGCCGCGGTAATCGCGAGCCAGGGCAAATTCCGCTCTAGCCGCGTGATCTCTTCCGATGCTCCAATCTGCATCCCGCGCTGGATCGACACCAGATTCCGCAACATGCCGGTTGTAACGGCCTGCCGCTTGTATTCCTCATAGCCGCCTTCGAATACTCCAACCAGCGGGCTCGGCCGGAACTGTTCCGCGACCGCAGCAATATCCTGCAGGCGCTGCGCCTTGCGAAATGCGCGCACGAAGCGCCCGCTCTGCGCGCGCGCCCGCTTCAGCAGGCTCCATTTTGTGAGGATGATTGCCCAGGAGATGAGACTGAACGCCAGCAACGCAAGCAACACCAGCTTGGCCACCGCGCCAGTGTTCGAGATCATATCGACGATTTCGCCGCCGATGAACACTACTAGCAGGGGGAAAAATTGCATTGGGTTTATGGAGAACGCCTTTTTTGATTATAGATGAACCCGCTCGCACTCTCTTGCGGACGTACCTGATCCGGCAACGAAATTTTCGGCGTCAAGCTATCGCGCAAATCGCGGATCGCTGTTGGTAAACGAGAATTGCACGTCCATCGAATCGAGGTATGGCGAATCCAGCGGCGTAAAATGCAGCGCTTTGACCTCGAACGCCACATAAAATCCGTCAACCTTGATGATCCGTTTTGCCTTGATCGGCACGGGCCCAAAGGGATTCGGATTCAGCCACCAGAGATTATTCTTGGCGTCTGCCGAAGGTTGCTGGTCCGCGACCAGGACGTTCTTGTAGATGCTGTGATGCAGGTCGCGCAGTCTCACGACCCACGATGTAACCCGGATGTCTCCCTCCGGAATCTGAGGAGCAATCGTGAGCTCGTAGCGATCGTTGCCAGCCGAATCCTGGATCCGCTCGCGATAGGTCGCGTTGTCCGGCGTAAGCTTGGCGTCGAATCGATCTTCAATCACACGCGTCGCGCCTTTGCGAAAGCTCTCGGCATAGACAGTCGGCGGCGCGGTCTGCGCCGGCGATGTCAAGGCGAACAATGCCACGCAAATCGACAAAAGCACAGCTGGTTTCATCGCCGGTTAACCACCTCAAGGCCAGCCCCGTCTCGTAACCCCGAGCTTCGATGCTCAATCATTCTCAGGCGCTCACAAAGAACGCGGGAAGCACGGGCGCTGTTTCTCCCTAGTCGAAGCACGCTAATCCATAGCCAGGGCCTCAGAGCGGCAAAAATCGCAAATTGCCGCTCCAGGAGCTGGCCGTGCGAATCGATGAACCGTTCCATCGATGGCAAGCTGTGCTCCGTTTCGTCCGAGACTACTTTGATGGCCGCAAATGCCGCTCCTCCTGCTTCGGCCGCCGTCGCGACCGCTGCCGCCTCCATGTCGACTGCCTGCGCCCCGTAAGAGTCCGCCAGTTTCTTCTTCTGCTCTGCCGTGGCTACCGATTCAAAGCTGACAAGCAATCCCTCGCCGCAGTTCATTTTTATGCTGCTGCCGTCGCTCGCATCGATGATTCGCGCTGGTTCGACGATATCCCCGACTCTCAATCTCTTATCGAGAGCGCCGGCAAATCCCACGGAATAAATTATCTTCGGCTGATATAGGGCGATCACCGCCTGAGCGCTGCGTCGCGCCGCCTCTGCCCCGATCCCCCCGCAAACCAGTACCGTCTCATTGTTCTCAAAGAATCGAAACTTACGACCTTCGTATTCTTTCTCGCTGACGTGCCACTTCTTTGTGAGCGGACGCACTTCGCGCTCCAGCGCGGCCACAATCGCGACTCTAGACATAGCCGTTGCCCTTGAACCACTCGACGGCGCGCCGCAAGGCCTCTTCCACCGGCACGATCTTCCATCCCAGCTCGCGCTCCGCCTTGTCGGAACTGGCAAACATCTTTTTCTTTCCCATGCGTACCGACTCGACCGTGGCACGCGGTTCGCGCTTCAGGATGCCGCCGGTAATGGCTTCGTCGACCAGCCCCGCCGCGAAAGCAAACACGTAGGGCAGCTTTACTTTCGGGGATGGTAAGCCTGTGATCCTGCCCAGTTTGTCAAGAATCTGCTTCAGCGTCAGATTCTCCCCGCCCAGAATATAGCGTTCTCCGGACTTTCCGTGCTCCAAAGCTGACACGTGCCCGCGCGCGCATTCCCTTACATCCACCAGATTCAATCCCGTTTCGACGTATGCAGGAAACTTGCGCTTGAGGAAATCCACCACGATGCGTCCGGTCGGCGTTGGCTTTACATCCTGTTCTCCGACCGGTGTCGTCGGATTCACGGTCACTACGTGCATCCCGCTGCGACCGGCCTCAAGCGCGATCTGCTCCGCCATGAACTTCGACCGCTTGTAGTGACCGATCATGTCGACCAACGAAACCGGAGAATCTTCATCCGCCGGATGCCCACTGCCGTTGAAGCCGATCGTCGCGACGCTGGAAGTGTAGATCACGCGCCGCACGCCGTTGCTGCGCGCCGCTTCGAGAATGGCGCGTGTGCCCTCGACATTCGAGCGGTACATTTCGTTCGGGTCCCGCACCCAGAGCCGGTAATCAGCAGCCACGTGAAACACGGTGTCGCATCCCTCTATCGCTTTTTCGAGGGAAGCTGCATCGCGCAGGTCGCCGACTGCGGTTTCGGCGTTAAGCCCCTCAAGATTTCTCAGGTTGCTGGTAGGCCGGACAAGAAGGCGCAACTGCGCGCCTTGCTCGATGAGAGCACGAGCAACGTGAGAGCCAAGAAATCCAGTTGCGCCGGTGACGAAGGCAAGCATTGAAGATTCAGAATTCAGCAGTCGCAATGGATTGTCAATCAGAAGTAACCGGAAGCCGTGCCTTCTTCCTAACTGCGACCACCGCTCTTCTGCGGATGTGCTTCAACCCCGGGCACACGAGAAAACTTCTGGATACCCGATTTCCGTAAAGCAAACCGTGTGCCCGTCGGGATCGAGGTGAAACCCACAAGGGAGTTCCTTGTTTAGGTTATATCCAAGATCAATTGGCTTGCTCCAATTCTTCAAAAACGTCGCCGGCAACTTCTCGCGCAGAAAGCGCGTGTCAAATGGGGACCCGGCTCGGATTTCGGGATCTTCGTTGGGCCGGCCGATTAGCCCATCTTTCCGTGCGGATCGGAACCATATCTGCCCACGCTTCGCGCTTTCCCACGGTGGGCAATTACACGGATTTACGGCTGTCTAATTGCTTTCCTTCTCCATCACCTTCTGATATGTCGTCAACGCCAGCAGCGGGAAATACTCACGATACAAGTGATACATGAGATAGAACACGCGCGGGAAGCCAGTTCCCGTGAAATAATCCTCATCCCACGATCCATCTTTCTTCTGTGTACGCAGCAAATATGCGACGCCGCGCGCCACCGAATCGCTACGCGTGTCGCCTGCAGCGAGCAGTCCGAGAATCGCCCACGCTGTCTGCGAGGGCGTGCTGTCGCCTTGTCCACGAAGAGTCGGATCATCATACGACCCCACCGTCTCGCCCCATCCGCCATCGGAGTTCTGCACCATGCGCAGCCACTCCGCGCCCTGCTGGATGCACGGCTCATGCTGGTCCATTCCCATCGCATCGAGCCCGCGCAGAACCAGCGCCGTTCCGTAGATGTAATTCACGCCCCAGCGTCCGAACCAGCTTCCATCCGGTTCTTGCTCCTTACGAATAAAAGCAATCGCCCGCTTCACCGCCGGATGAGTCTTGTCGTACCCGTACGTCGCCAACATCTCGAGAATCCGCCCGGTGATGTCTACGGTCGCAGGATCAAGCATAGCGTTGTGATCGGCGAACGGAATGTACTGGAAGATCATGCGGTCGTTGTCTTTGTCGAACGACGCCCATCCCCCGTTCTTGCACTGCATCGAAAAGATCCAGTCAATCGCTCGCTGCACCGACTCCCGCTGGTACCTCCCGTTGGGATGCTCCACGCGGCTCAGAGCCAGACAAACCATTGCGCTATCATCCACATCCGGATAAAACTCGTTATTAAACTCGAAGTACCATCCTCCCGGCTGTCCCTGCTTGTTCTTGACCTTCCAGTCGCCCACATTGCGCACCTGCTTCTGCAGGATCCAATCCGCACACTTCACCATCCGCGGATCGTTGACCGGTACTCCGGCCTCACCGAGCGCGAACAAGGCATAGGCTGTGTCCCACACCGGAGACATACAGGGTTGCATGCGGAACGTGTCTTCTTCCTCAATCCCCAGCTTTTCGAACTCATCCATCGCGCGGATCACCTGCGGATCGTCCAGCGAATATCCCAGGCACCGCAGCGCAATGATCGCGTTCATCATCGACGGATAGATTGCGCCCAACCCGTCGCTCATCTCGAAGCGGGCCAGCATCCATTTCTCGGCGCTCTTCAGCGCGACCGAACGCAGCGGCCGCACGTGCACACGTTCAAACCAGTGCGTAATGCGGTCGATGACCAGAAAGAAATTCCGCCACGAGATCAGCTTCTTTGCCCAATGCAGGTGCATGCGAGATTTCTGCATCCCGCCGACGAATAGTTCCTCCACCCCCATTTCCCGGGGAATCTTCTTGAAGGGCTTCTTGGCGTAGCAGATCGAGAGCGGCACCAGAATGGCCCGCGACCATGACGAAATCTCGTAGATGTTGAACCAGAACCAGTTTGGAAACAATACGATCTCCGGCGGCACGGCCGGAACTGCGTCGTAATCATACTGCCCGAAAAAGCAGAGATAGATCTTGGTGAACGTATTGACTTCGGTGACTCCGCCCATCTCCAGAATTTTTTTCCGGGCGTGTTGCAGCGCGGGATGATCGGCCGTGTACCCAGCCAGCTTCAACCCGAAATAGGCCTTCACTGAGGCACTGATGTTCGACGGCCCCGCCGCGTAGATACTCCACCCGCCATCTTCGTTCTGGTGCCGCAAAATCCAATTCGCCGCCTTCTGGAATCGCTCGGCATTCCCCGTTCCCAGCAGCGTGTGGAGCAGAATGTAATCCGACTCGAGCGTCGTATCCGCTTCGAGTTCGCCGCACCAGTACCCGTCTTCGTGCTGCTGCGAAAAAAGATACTTCCGCGCAGCCGCAATGGCACCACCGACACGGCTAGCCAGTTCCTGAATTTTTCCGAAGCGAAGTTCTGGGTTCGAACCGAGAGACGCGGAGGCTATATGAGGCTCAGGGGAGTTGCTATCCATTCATCACCTTGTTGACAGCCTTGTCATTCTGCGACGAGACGAGCGTTTTCTGGTCGCCTAGTCAGCCGAAGCGCTAGCCGGTGCGGCCGCAATCGCCTCCACAATCTCGGGAGGCAATCCAAAACGCACATTCTCCGGCATCACTTCCAGTTCCTGCACGTTGTCAAATCCCTTGTCTCGCAGGAACGTCACCGTTTCTTCCACCAGATGTTCGGGCGCCGAAGCTCCGGCCGTCAGAGCAATGGTTTTCACACTCTTCAGCCAATCTGGCTCAATGTCGTTGCAGCTATCAATGAGATGCGCGTTCGTGCCAAGGTTGCGCGCTACCTCGACCAACCGGTTTGAGTTCGAGCTATTCTCCGATCCAACGACCAACAGCAGGTCCGCCTCCGACGCCACCTGCTTGACCGCAACCTGCCGGTTCTCGGTCGCATAGCAAATATCCTGGGCGGCGGGCCCTTTGATATTCGGAAACTTCTTCTTCAGCGCCGCAATAATGTCTTTGGTCTCGTCCAGGCTGAGAGTTGTCTGCGTAAGATAGGCAACCCGATTCGGATCCGGCACGCTCAGCGCCTTCACCTGTTCCGGTGATCCGACGACCTGCGTCACTAGCGGTGCCTCGCCGAGCGTTCCAACTACCTCGTCGTGATCCTTATGCCCGATCAGAATGAGTGAATAGCCTTCCTTGGCGAACTTCACAGCCTCTACGTGCACCTTGGTCACCAGGGGGCACGTCGCGTCAATGACCCGCAATCGCCGCCGAGCGCTGTGCTCCCGGACCTCCGGCGAAACTCCATGCGCGCTATAGATAATCCGCTCGCCGTTTGGCACTTCGTCTTCACTGTCGACGAAGATCGCGCCCTTCCCCCGCAATTCTTCGACCACGAAGCTGTTGTGGACGATCTCCTTGCGTACATAGATCGGCGGCCCAAATGCCTCTAGCGCGATGCGCACCACGTCAATCGCCCGTACCACCCCCGCACAAAACCCACGCGGTTTGAGCAAAAGTAAAGTTTTTCTGTCCGTTCTAGCTGTTCCTGGCATTGAACCCCGCTTATCAACAACCACCACAAATCCCTACCTTCAGGGTACACGATCCCCATTCTGACAATACCAGTAAACTACCGGAAAGAACCGGGATGGTCAACGTAAGACATAGAAACAGCGGGGATTAGCACCGAGTGGTTGAATTCGGGCTTCGAACTGTCCTGCCTGCCAGAAGTGCTGCCAGAATTTACCGCAGAGCCCGCCTCGATTCCAGCCGTGCCAGCGTCCTCTCGCAGATTTCGTCCGGCGCGCCAGTCGCGGCCACATGCACCAGGACGCCAAGCTTTTTGTAGAAGTCAATCAGCGGAGCCGTGCTTCGGCCATAGCTCTCCAGACGCACCTTGATCGACTCCGGCTGGTCGTCTTCCCGCTGGAATAACCTGCCATCACAGCGATCACAGCGATCCGCTACCTTTGGCGGTCGCTCTGTAACGTGATACACCGCTTTGCACTTGTCGCAGGTCCGCCGTCCGCCGAGCCGCGCCACGATTTCACCAAAGGGGAGTTCATAGTTCACTACAGCTGTTAGATCCAGCCCTTCACTGTCCATCAACTTCTTCAGTGATTCGGCTTGCCCCACGGTTCGGGGAAATCCGTCAAGAATGAATCCACCTCCGCAATGCAGGCACTCGCTTCTCTCCCGCACCATTTCCCACACCGTGGAATCCGGGACAAGTTCACCCCGGCGCATGTATCCCAGGGCTTCCTTCATGGCGGGACTCTGCTCGCAATCGCTTCTGCTCGCGGCCGCCCGGAAAACGTCCCCCGTCGATAGGTGACAGGCTCCCAGCCGACGGTTGAGCAGATCAGCCTGGGTGCCCTTGCCCACACCCGGCGCCCCCAACAGAACGAGTCGGCAAGGCGACTGGGCATTCTTAGGCATAGGCTCGCAGCGCAGCGCAGGCCCCCGCAGCCATCGAACTCGGTCATTCTTCGGACTCATTCCTGGAATTTATGGGAGGCTCGAATCCTTGGCTGTGACAGAAATCACACCATTGCATCCCCCAAAGCACAAAATCGCCCGCCGCTGGCTCTACCCTGGACATAGCCCTCTCGTGCCACCCTCCCCCCACCCAGTGCCATTGTGATCGCGAGCGCGCTGACGCACCATATTGGTGTCTTTCGGCGGACTCCCAGGTCAGCCATAAAATGCTAGAGCTTAGCCCCAAACCGACCGGCATTTCCCAAAATCGGGAAACTCGCGACAGCAAACAGCCCCGCCGCCTGCTGCTGGCCCTGGTTCTTCTGCTGATTGCGTTTGCTGCAGTGGTGGTGAAGGACCGAGATTTCTGGTTCGGGGCGGACGATTCGGCTGATGCGGACCTGGCCGGGCCCGAAATTCCTCGCCGGGAAGCAGTAGAGCCGATTCCGGCCACGACCGATCAAGCTGCTCCGGCACCGGTCGCCCACAAACAGCTCTCGGCAAGAGCTTCTGCCAAACCTAAAGTTGACGAGCAGAAGGAAACCGAGGCGAAGGCTGACGAGCAAAAGATGAACGGTAACACCGTCGTCGCCCGGACCGTCCTTCCGCCGCTGGATGTCGAAGTCGTCGCCGGCGACAATCACCGCACGATTCATCCCGGCAGCAATACCACAAAGGTCGAGATCACTCACAGCGGATCGTTCGTGCTTCCGGCCACCAATGCCGCCGAGCGCGAGCCCCTTTCGACCGCCTCGGCCGTGCCTCAGACTTCCTACCCACTGCTGGCACAACACATGAACGTCCAGGGATCGGTGATATTGCAAGCTCTGATCGGGGCAGACGGAATCATTGAGAATCTGCACGTGACGAGTGGACCGGCGATCCTGGCGGCAGCCGCTCAACAAGCCGTGCGCGAATGGAAATTCAAGCCAGTGCTGCAGAATGGCCAGGCCGTCGAGACCAAAGCCCAGATTACGGTGAACTTCACGATCCGAGTAGCCGATTCGTCGAAAGACCAGATCGCCACCAGCATGCCGCTTCGGTATTCCTACACTTCCGAGCGAGCGTCCCGCTGAACCTTCCTTGACCTTCGCGAGATTCGACGATGTCCCTACCCGTTCGCTTTGATCATCTGCTCGGCGTGCTTGCGCGAGGTTTCTGTGAGTTTCGCCCCGCTTAGCATTCTCGCGACCTCGTCCGTACGCTCTTCGCCCTCCACTGCACGAATGCGGGTGCGCGTCCGGCCGCCGGATTCCTTCTTCTCGACCACATAGTGATGATCTCCGAAGGTCGCAATCTGCGGCAGGTGTGTCACGCATAACACCTGGTTTGATCGCGCGAGTGATTTCAGCTTCCGGCCCACCGCCTCTGCGGCGCGCCCGCCGATCCCTGTATCGATTTCGTCAAACACCAGCGTTCGCTGGTTTCCCCATTTCTCGCGGCCTTTGCGAGAAGCGGGATTTTGCGCGCCCCGCTTCCCCGATGCGCTCGGATCAGCCGCTTCCACACTCGCCTTAAGCGCCAGCATCACCCGCGACAGTTCTCCACCTGACGCAATGTGCTCCAGCTGCCGCAAGGGCTCGCCGGGGTTGGTCGAAATCATATAGACGACTTCATCAATGCCCGACGCGCTCCAACTCGCTTCCTCGTCCGCACTGGTAAGCTGCACGCGAAACACCGCCTTCATCGCCAGGTCGTTGATCTCGGCCTCGACCAGCTTCTCCAGCTTGCGCGCCGCCTCGCCTCGCCTCTTCGACAGCGCCCGTGCGGCCTGCAGATATTTCGTCGCCGCGGCAGCCAGCTCCGCCCGCAACTCCCGCAGGATCTCATCTTTGTTTTCCACCTCGGACAACTTGCACGAGACCTCCGCCCCAAACTGGATCACCTCCTCCAGCGTCGGCCCGTACTTCCGTTTCAATCGATCCAACACCGCCAGCCGATCCTCCACCTGCGCCAGATGTTCCGGCGACGCGTGAATCCCTCCTGCATAATCCCGCACCGTCGCTCCAACGTCCTCCACGCTGATCCTGGCCGTCTCCAGGGCCGCCAGAGCTTCCTGAAATCTCGGCTCGTACCGCGCCAGCTCTTCAACCTGCTTTTGCGCCGCCCGCAGCGACGATGCCGTCGACGCGTTGCCTTCATAAAGCAAATCGAACGCATTCATGGCTGCGTTGTAAATCTTCTCCGCATTCGCGAGCACGCGCTTTTCCGCTTCGAGTTTTTCATCTTCTCCGCTCTGCGCTCGCGCCTCTTCGATCTCCCGCTTCTGGAAAGTCCACAAATCCACCAGCCGCAGCCGGTCTTGCTCGCCGTGCTCCAGCTCTTCGATCCGCATTCGAATTCCCTTCCACGCGGTGAAGGCCGTTTCTACCGGCTCAACCGGGCTGCCTGCAAATGCGTCAATCAGCTCCAACCGCGCCGGTCCATCGAACGACAAAATGGATTCGTTCTGGGCATGGATCGTCGCAAGATGCGGTGCCAGCTGCCGCAGCACTGCCACCGTCGCCGGCTGATTATTCACGAACACCCGACCTTTGCCACCGCCCGCAATCTCCCGCCGCAAGATTATCGACCCATCGTCAGACTCATCCAGCCCGTTCCCCTCCAGAATCACGCTCAGAGGTTTCTCCGCGGCACCCTCAAAGACCGCGGATACGACCGCTCGCTCCGCGCCAGCACGAACAATCTCGCTCGATGCCTTTTCTCCCAGCAGCAGGGCCAGCGCGTCTACAAGGATCGACTTCCCCGCCCCGGTCTCGCCCGTCAGCAGGTTCAATCCCGGCGCAAACTCCACCGCCAGGTTGTCGATCACCACATAATTTTCGAGCCGCATCTCAATCAGCACCAGCGAACCTCAAGGCTGAAGTTTTGCCGCAGCATAGCATGAAAACCGGTGACAGTACCTCGCGGTCAATCACACGCAGGTCGCACCCAGTGCATCTATGTAGGAGATGCCCAGCGGACGCCCCTGGCTCGATACCGGGATTGGATACTGGCCACTGGGTACGGGCGGCTCACTTCGCATACAATATTCATAGCCATCCGCAACCGGAACGAATTGGTGTCTCGTATCATCTAACGCTACTTATGGCCATTGCCGGACCGTACCCGGTCGAAACCGACTCGCCCTCAATTCCCGCAACCATGCAGGCCGCCGTCTATCGCGGCATTAACGATGTCCGGCTTGAGACCGTTCCCGTCCCCCAGATCGGTCCCGGCGAAATGCTGGTCCGGGTGAACTCCTGCGGCGTCTGCGGCACCGACCTCAAGAAGATTTCGACGGGCTCCCACTCGGCCCCCCGCATCTTCGGACACGAAACCTCCGGCACCGTCGCTGCGGTCGGCGAAGGCGTCAGCGAGTACCGAACCGGCGACCGCGTGATGGTGTTTCACCACATTCCCTGCCGCGAGTGTTTCTATTGCCAGAACAAGACCTTCGCCCAGTGCGCCACCTACAAGAAAGTCGGCTGCACCGCTGGATTCGAGCCATCCGGCGGCGGTTTTGCCGAATACGTCCGCGTCATGGACTGGATCGTGCAGCACGGTACCGTCCGGATCCCCGACGCCGTCAGCTTCGAGCAGGCCTGCTTCGTCGAACCCGTCAATACCTGCATGAAGGGCATCGAGGCGCTGCGGCTCCGCCGCGGCGAAACTGTTCTAGCCATCGGCCAGGGTGCTATCGGCATAATATTGAGCGTATTGGCCAAAAGAGCGGGCGCCACCTTAATTACTTCCGATTTGTATCCCGAGAGGCTTAGAATAGGATCAACCTTCGGACTAGACCTTACAGTTGATGCTTCGCAGACAAACGTAATTCAGCGCGTCCGCGAACTCACCGAAGGACGGGGTGCCGACGCGGTCATTCTTGCAGTCGGCGGCAATACTTTGATTCGCACCGCGATGGATGCGGCCCGTCCCGGGGGCAGGATATTGCTGTTTGCACAAACGCAGCACGGGGAGGCCATAATCGATCCTGCGGCTATCTGCGTCGATGAGAAAACTCTGGTGGGCTCCTACAGCGCCTCCGTTGACTTGCAACACGAATCTGTCCGTTTTGTAATGGACTGTGAGATGGATCTGGAACGGCTGGTCAGCCATCGATTCCCGCTCGCTGAGTGCGGCCCTGCGCTTGACCTCGCCGCTCATCCGCAGCCTTCGTCGATGAAGATCTTGATTCAGCCCGGGGATGGCAGAGCGGCCCATTAGAGCCTGCCCTTGGCCGAGCCGAAGGGGCCGCGTTAGGAGCTTCGCAAACTCGGGGGTTTTGTCCCTTGAGGGTCGTACAATTTAAGAGGAAACACGCAGTGAATGGAAAAATGACCGCTGCCGTCCTGTACGGCAAAGAAGATCTCAAGATCGAAAAAGTACCCATCCCTCGTGTCGGGGAAGGCGAAGTTCTGGTCAAGGTTCAGGTCGCTCTCACTTGCGGCACAGACCTCAAAGTCTACCAGCGAGGCTACCATGCCCGCATGATTGTCCCTCCGGCGCTATTCGGCCATGAACTGGCCGGCGTTATCGAGGAGGTCGGCGCCGGCGTCAACGGCTTCAAGAAGGGCATGCGCGTCGTCGCCCTTAATTCCGCTCCTTGCCAGATGTGCTTTTACTGCTCCAAGCATCAGGAGAATCTCTGCGAAGATCTGCTCTTCAACAACGGAGCCTACGCCGAGTACATTCGCGTTCCCCGCCGCATCGTTGAAGCCAACATGCTCGTCATCCCGGCCAACGTGAGCTTTGAAGACGCCGCCATGACTGAGCCTCTGGCCTGTGTTCTTCGCGGCCTGCATGAAACCGGTGTAGAAATCGGCGACACCGTCGCCATTCTCGGCGGCGGACCCATCGGACTGATGTTCGTTCAGGTCGCCCGCGCGATCGGCTGCAACGTGATTTCGGTGGTCAAGCGCGACGGCCAGGTGGAAGCCGCCAAGCAAATGGGCGCGCATGAAATCATCCAGACCACCAAGGTCACCGACGTGGTCGAAGCCGTTCGAGCTCTCTCTCCGCAAAAGCGCGGTTGCGACGTCGTCATCGAGGCCGTCGGCAAGCCGGAGGCATGGGAGTGGGCCGTCGACATGGTCCGCAAAGGCGGAACGGTTAATTTCTTCGGCGGATGCGCCAGCGGAACCAAGGTGCAGCTCGAGACAAATCGCCTGCACTATTCCGAAATTACTTTGAAAGCGACGTTCCATCACACACCGGAAACGGTGCGGCGAGCCTTCGGGTTGATCGCGGCCAAGAAGATTCGTCCCACCGACTACATCACCGGCGAGGCGCCCCTGTCGCGCCTCCAGCAGGTTTTGCGTCACATGCTGAATCGCGGTGGCGACATCAAGACCGCGATTATCCCCGGCCACTGACTCGTAATGCAGGATGCGGGGATTTGTCATCCTGAGGGAAGTGACCGGTTCGCAACCGCGAGGCGGTCAGGCAGTTGACTGATCCCTGCGCCTCTGCTTGATGTTGAGCGCGAGCGGAGCTTCTCCGGACGTACTCGACTGGTGGAATAGATTCGAAGCCGCGAACTTGTGATGACACAACTTGCCGCCGCCAACTCGCCGCTCGGCACATCAGCCGCATCAGGCTGGAGCCGCCTTCCCGCCGCTTACGCCATTCCCGCGTCCGCGCCCACGCTCGCCGAAGCCCGCGAATACTGCAGCCGGTTGGCACGTTCGCATTACGAAAACTTTTCAGTTGCCACCTGGTTTCTTCCTCAACGCCTGCGACAGCATTTCTACAATGTCTACGCGTACTGCCGCATCTCCGACGATCTTGGCGACGAAGTGGGCAACGCCGCTGCCTCTCTCGAACTCCTTGACCAGTGGGAGTCCGAACTTGACTCCTGTTATGACGGACATCCCAAGCACCCGGTCTTCGTGGCTCTCGCCGAGACTGTCCGCCAGTTCGACATCCCGAAACATGAGTTTTCGGATTTGCTCACCGCCTTCCGTCAGGATCAAAGCGTTACCCGTTTCGAAACTTTCAACGACGTTCTCGCCTATTGCCGTTACTCTGCCAATCCTGTCGGCCACCTCGTTCTCCATCTCTGCGGATATGGCGATTCTGAGCGCCAACAGCTTTCCGACTACACCTGCACCGCTCTGCAGCTGGCCAACTTCTGGCAGGATGTCAGCGTCGACTACACCAAGGGCCGCATCTATCTCCCGCTCGAAGATCTGCGCCGCTTCCGTGTCTGCGAGCCCGATATCGCACAGAACCGGAACACTCCCGGTTTTCTCTCCATGATGAAGTTCGAAGTCGAGCGCGCCCGCGACTGGTTCCGTCAGGGCTTGCCGCTCATCTCGAAAGTAGACCGCGAGTTGGCCGTTGACCTCGAACTCTTTACCCGCGGAGGCCAGGAAATTCTGCGCGCCATCGAAAAACAAGGCTACGCCGTGCTGGGAAATCGTCCAGCCATCTCTAAGCCGCGCAAAATGGCTTTAGTTGTCCGCGCCGCGCTGGGCAAACTGTATTCAAACTTCTCTTCTACAGATGCGCGCAGATCAACCCCGACTGATCGACTGAAGATCGATCAAGATAGAGATCGAGATAAGGGGCTATCCGCGTGAAACCGTGGGCACCCGTAGCGAGGAAGTTTCTTGTGACGGAGGTAGATCAACTGTGAGCGCAGGCACGCAGCAGGTCCCTATACCGTGGAGCCCCGCGCCACCCCAGCTGGTCATGGCCTATTCCGTCTGCCGTGGCATCACCCGAACCGCTGCCAAGAATTTCTATTACGCCTTTCTCGTCCTGCCACGGCGCAAACGGGAGGCTCTCTGCGCCGTCTACGCCTTCATGCGTCGCTGCGACGACATCACAGACGACGCCACGCTGACTCTTCCCGAGCGCCGCCAGAAGCTCGACATCTGGCTCGACGCCCTACACCGGGCGCAGCAAGGTCAACCCACTGACGACGCCATCCTGCTCGCCTTGACTGATGCCCAGCGCCGCTATCAGATTCCCGCTGGCCTGCTCGACGAACTCGCCCATGGCACTGCAATGGACGTCGAAGAAACTGACGTCTCCGGCGAGCCGACAAGTGCCGGTCTCACCGTCCAGTACAAGACCTTCGAAGGCCTCCGCCTTTACTGTTATCGAGTCGCGTCCGTGGTAGGCCTGGTCTGCATTCACGTCTTCGGCTATCGCGATCCCGCCGCCGAGCCGCTGGCCGAGCGTTGCGGTCTCGCATTTCAGCTGACCAACATCATTCGCGATGTGAAAGAAGACGCCGCGATGGGCCGCGTTTATCTCCCTGAAGAGGATCTCGTAAAGTTCAGTCTCTCCGCGACTGACCTTCTTGCAACCCCAGATCCCACGCGTTTGCGGCCGCTACTGGCGCTCGAAGCCGATCGTGCGCGGCAGTTCTACGCCTCCGGCGAAGAGCTGATTCCCTACGTCTCCGAAGACAGCCAGCCCGCGCTCTGGGTACTGGTCACGATCTATCGCAGACTGCTCGACAAAATCGCCGAAAAGCAATACGACGTCTTCACCGCTAAAGTCGCGCTGAGCCGCTCGGAAAAGATGCGCATCCTCGCAAAAGGCTTCCTGAAGCGAATCCTGTAAAACGCCCGCCCCCTCGGACCGGGGATTCTTCAAGTCGCGTTTGCTGGTGCGCACGCACATTCCGCTGCGTTAGCCCGAAGCGCGTTTTCATCGGCGCGCGGAGGGATCAAACGCGAATCGCAACCGAACGCAGCTCCTTAGGTAAACTGAAATGAGTTGGACATCACTCATCTAAAGTCAAGAGTTGACGCCTGACAATTAACACATGACCCAACCCACACTCACCGTAGCTGTCGCCGGAGGCGGTTTAGCCGGACTCGCCGCCGCCTGCGCGCTTTCCGACATCGGCTTCCGCGTCACACTCTTCGAGAAGCGGCCGTTTCTCGGAGGCCGGGCCTCTTCCTACGAACATCCAGGCACTGGTGAAATCGTCGACAACTGCCAGCACGTACTTTTCCGCGTTTGTACAAACCTCATCGAGTTCTACGAACGCATCGGCGCCGCCGGCCAAATTCGCTGGTTCGATCAAATGAACTTCATCGAGCCCGGCGGACGCACTTCAGTCCTGCGGTCTTCCTTCCTTCCCGCTCCCCTGCACACCGCACCCTCTTTTTTTCACTTCCCTTTTCTTGGCCCTGCCGACAAGCTCTGCATCGCGCGTGCCCTGGTCCCGCTCACCCTCACCGGACAGCACGACAGCGGCAAATCATTTCAGCAATGGCTTGACGCGCATGACCAAACACAAAATGCCATCCGTCGCTTCTGGAACCCGATCCTGGTTAGTGCCCTAAGCGAAGAACTCGATCTAATCTCGATTTCCGCCGCCGCGCAGGTCGTCCGCGAATCCATGAAATCCCCTGCTGCCCGTCAGATGGGAGTGCCGATCGTTCCCCTCACCGATCTCTACAACGCTGCGGGAGATTACGTCCGAGCTCGTGGTGGCCAACTCAATTTCCGTCAACCGGTAGAGCGCTTCAGCGCCGATGCGTCACGCGTGGCTCTCCATCTGCGCGAGTTCACGGAAAGTCAGCAGCATAACTCCGAGGGTGCTCCAGCTGCGTCAGGGCGTAGTCTGCAGGACCAGGGTGTGGACTTTGATTTCCTCATTCTTGCGTTGCCCTTCGACTCTCTCGCTCGCGTTCTTCCGGAAGATCCCGCGAGTGCATCCATTCGCGAGCAGCTGACCCACTTCGAGACGTCCCCCATCACCGGCATCCATCTCTGGTTCGACCGCCAGATTTCCGACCTCGACCACGCCGTGCTGCTCGACCGTACTATTCAATGGATGTTCCACAAGTCCCGTTTGCAGCCCATGCGCACCAGCGATGGCGCGACCGCCGGCAGCTACATCGAACTCGTCGTCAGCTCATCCAAGACACTCATCGACAAATCCCGCGCCGAAATCGTCGACCTCGCCCTTGGCGAAGTCCGCGAATTTTTCCCAGCTGCCCGCGCCGCCAATCTCCTCAAGTCCACCGTGGTCAAAGAGCTCAACGCCACCTACTCGCCACGCCCGGGCATCGACGCCCACCGACCCGCCGCAACAACTGCCTGGCCCCGTGTCTTTCTCGCAGGTGACTGGACCGCTACCGGCTGGCCAGCCACGATGGAAGGGGCTGTCCGCAGCGGATATCTCGCCGCCGAAGCCCTCGCCCGTGCCGCCAAATGCGACCATCCCCGATTCCTCTCGCCCGATCTCCGCGCCACCGGGCTCATGCGCATCTTCTCGCAGCACCCTTGATCCGCCTCAACACAAAAAATCCCCATCCTGTCGCGACTGCGACAAGATGGGGCTAGTGCCAATCACCACTCACCTATCGTGGCGACTACTCAAACATCTCTACCGTCCCAACCCTTTTGCCATGGCCTTGACCACACTCCCATTGGCGTCGTCGTCTTTTACCGCCCAGACATACGCGCCGCCCAGGCCGTTCAAATCGATGTACAACATCTTCGCGAACGCTGTCGAGGGATTGTCATACGTGTAGAAGGTCCCCGTCGTCGCATCGTACATCGTCACCGCAACCCGTTTCGGATCGTAGTAGTTGCTGTACCCATTTGCCGCCAGCGCCTCCAGCGTCCCATAAGTCGCCAGTCCCGGAGTCAACAGCGTGTCGCATCCCGGAGTGTTCCCGCTCAGGTCGGTACACAGGCCCGTCCCATTTGCCAGCGGCACCGGCGAGGGCCCCGTCGAGTCCTGGTAAAGACCGTGATTCACATTCGGTACGCCAGTCCATCCCGCACCATACAGCGGCACCCCCATGGTGTATTTCTGCCGGGGCACGCCTGCCGCCAGATAGGCATTCACCGTGTCGTAGATGTCCAATTTCTGTCCGTATTCCGGATCGGCTTTCGAATCGAAGAGCGGCGACGCATCATTGGTTTGCGTGTCCCAGGAGCCGGCATAGTTATAGCCATCGATTGTAATGAAGTCGACCTGCTTCGCCGCATTCTTCAAATCGATGTTCACATAGTTCTGCGAACCCGCAGGCCCATCAAACGACATTACATATTGCTTGCCCGTCGTCTTGCTCAGCGCATTCAACTGGTTGCGGAACTCTTCCAGCAGCGCGGTGAAATGCTGCGTGTCGCTCGCCGTCGGAAACTCCCAGTCAATGTTGAATCCATCAAACAGCCCGGGGGCTGTAATTCCCGCGGCGATGTTGCCATTCACAAACATATCGATACATGACGCGGCCAGCGCCTTCCGCCCGGATTCGGTACCCGCCGCCGTCACGAAGGCAGCCGTGTTCGCCGCCGATGCTCCTCCAATCGACATCAACACCTTCAGGTTCGGATGCAGTCCCTTCAATTGCTGAATCGCCGCAAAGTTTCCGTAAAGCGGTCCCGGATATGCCTGCCCGTTCACGCTCGGAAGATACGGCGTCTGATAATCCGCCCATGAGTCCGCAATCACGCATGCCGGTGTCGGCGTCGCCGTCACGTTGGCGAACGCATAGATCAAGTGGCTCAGTTTGTCGGCAACGCCGTTCTGCTGCAGGTTGGCAATGTTGTAGCCGGCGTAATAAATGCTCCATTCTTCAAAATATCCACCCAGAATTTCTTGTTGTGCGAATGAAGGTACCGCCAGTAGAAGTGTCAGCAAACCGAGCAGAGCAGCTCGGCAGGAGTGCGAGAAAGACTTGTTCGGCATTGGGAGTGCCTCCACAGCGGGAAATTCGAACGCGCGAAGTATAGTACTCTATAGCACATATGGCAATATATTAATTTGGCGTAGGGATGTGCAAAACAGGTCATATAGTGCTATATCGCACTTTCACCGAAATTGACCCCGTCCAAGAATCCCGCTAAGAACAGAAAGGGCGCCGGAACGTTCCGGCGCCCGAGGAGAGAAACTCCCTCAGTAGCTCATCGGCCCCTTCGACGCGGGAACATCCTTCGAGGTCATGTCAAACGTCAGCATGAAACCGTTCGTTCCCTTGAACTCAAATGCTTTCGGGCCCTCGCGATAGGTCTCCAGTTCGTTGGGCATCATGACGAACCCGTCGTTGCGAGGCGTCCCCCAGTACTTCACGTTCTTGAGTACCGCGGGTTCATCGGTCATGCCCGGAAAGCGCTTCAATTTGATTTCAGCCGTCTTGCCCCCATTGAGCGTCGCGTGAGCCTGGTCCTTGTCAGAGGTCCAGGTATCGATATCGCCTTCTGCGGTCTGGAATGACTTCCATTTCACTGGAAAAACATTGCCCAGAATCTCACCCAGCGCCTGACGTTGCTCGGCCGTCGTGCCCTTGTCGAACGTCGCCAAGACCCACTCCATCTGACCCTGCGAGAAATCCCCACCCAAGTCCCCGCTGAGCCAGAATTTCGCACCGGCGAGATCCGTATTGCCGTAATGGCCCTTGTTCACCTTGTACGCGTTGTTGAACTTGCAGAAGTGTTCTGTCTTGCCGTTTTCGTGGTGTGCCGCCGGATGCGCATTGAAGTAGCAGATGCAGAAGTGTGGACAACTGCACGCCTCGATCGCGGTAGCGTTGATAGCCCAGTCCGCAGTCGGCGCCGAGGAATGACCAGCGCTGATGCTGAGCAGGGCGACAGCGACAAACAAAGCTATTCGGTGCATAGAGCACCCCCCATGACGCGAGAGTATGAACTCCGGCGCCTTGGTCTGCAAGACATTTCGATTTGGATTGAACGGACCGAGGAAATGAACTCAGCCGGCGAGCAACGCTACCCCTGCCGCCACAAGCACGGCGGCGATCCACCGCCGCCGATCAACCTTCTCATGCAAGAACACTTTCGCGGCAAATGCATTCCCGATGAAGGTCAGCGACGCCGCTGCGGGCGCGACCAGACTGACGTCTCCCCAGGAGAGCGAGAACAGCAGGCTGAAGAAGGCGACCGCCATCGCCATCACACCCAGAAAGAAATTCGGCTTGCTGAGAACCTTGCCTACCACACTCCACAATCCGGCGCGGCGCCACAGGGCGTGCACGTCCCCGACCTGCTTCATGGCGCGCGCCAGCAGAATGTCGCCGACCACCGATGCCAGCACGATGACTAAGATCCCACCCCAGGTATAAAGCTGATTCATCGTTCTGCTCCGCTGGCCGCCGCGGTTGCGACCACTTGTTCCGTTTCTTCAGCGTGATGCTGGGAAGTGAGCGCCGGACCGCCCGCCACAAATCCCACTCCCCCGGAAATCAAGGCAATTCCCAGCCAGCGCAGGGGACTGACATTCTCGTGCAGCACAAACCGTGCCGCCAGCGCCAGTAGCACGTATCCCAACGAAGTCGCCGGCAAAACATACGTCAGGTCCGCCCACGACAGCGCGTTCATGTACGACGCAAAAAAGGCGAGAAGCAGCACAATCCCCGCCGCGACCCAAGGATTGGTTAACGCAACAATGACGCTTGCTAAATTGTGGAGGGAGATGTTGCCGGCTTGCTTCATCCCATGCGAAAGCATGGAGTCACCCGCCGCGGCAAACACGGTCACTCCAGCCAGTACCAGATACTTGCGAAAGGTCACTTAGAACTCAGGTTCAGGGTTCCACAATTTCACGGTCCCCAAGACGCCAGCGGATTCGATACGGAACTACCGGAAACCTTGAAAGGCAAAACTCTGAAATCGCCGTTGTTACGCCTTCACCGGCTCCGCCGCAGCCTGCGCGTGCTTCTTAACCATCTTGTTGCGCGCCGCTCGTAGCTTCAGGAATGTCTTTGCCTCTTTGTACAACCGCTTGCGTTCGTGGCCGTCAAATGCAGCTTTCCTCAGAATGCGGAACACCGCCTTGGGACGGAAGTAGTACTCATCGTAGAAACGATGCACCGCCGAAAGAATCTCGTCCGCTGGCAATCCGGGATACTGAATGTGTGCCAACTGATGGCCACCCTCATCCACCATTTTGTTGTCGCCGACGATAAATCCGTTCTTCACTGCATAGTCATAAAGTTCGGTACCGGGATACGCATGCGCCACCGAAACCTGAATCGTTTCGACGTCGAGTTCCTTGGCGAAAGCGATGCTGTTGTTAATGGTTTCGTGCGTCTCGCCAGGCAGACCCATGATGAAATCGCCGTGAATCACCAGCCCGAGTTTGTGGCAATCCTTGGTGAACTGCCTCGCCCGCTCGATGGTGGCGCCCTTCTTGATGTTCTTCAGGATCTGCGGGTCTCCTGACTCATAACCGACGATCAGCAGCCGGCAGCCGGCTTCCTTCATCGCTTTCAGCGTTTCGAAGTCCGTCGTGACTCGCGACGTGCACGACCACGTCAGGCCCAGCGGTTTCAGCTTGGCGCACAATTCAATCGTCCGCGCCTTCTGGATGTTGAACGTGTCGTCGTCGAAGAAAAATTCCTTCACATTTGGCCAGTGTTCTCTTGCCTTGGCCATCTCGCGGGCCACGTCATCCGTAGACCGCTTCCGCCACGGATGTCCGCTCAGCGTCTGCGGCCACAGGCAGAACGTGCACTGCGCGGGACAGCCCCGAGTCGTGTACAGCGACACATAAGGGCTCAGCAAGAAGGGTACGTTGTAGCGGGTAACATCGAGATCGCGCTTGTACACATCGGTGACGTGAGGCAGCGCGTCCAGGTCCTGAATCTGCGGAGCGTCGGGATTGTGCACGACCTTTCCGTCCTTCAGGAACGACACCCCGGGAATGTCGGCTAGGGGCCTGCCTTTCGCGTAATCGGTGACCGAGTAGTCGAATTCTTTGCGGCAAATGAAATCGATTTCCGGACAATCGCGCAGAGATTTTTCCGGCAGCACGGTAACGTGCGGTCCCACGAACGCAATCTTCATGGTGGGATTTGCCTTTTTAATCGCTCGCGCCAGCAGGATGTCGCCCGGGAATCCCGGAGTAGAAGTAAACAACACCAGAAACTCGTAGTTTTTGGCGATGTTGATGGTCTCTTCGCCCGATACGTGATGCGACGGCGCATCCAGCAAACGCGCGCCCTCCAGCATCCCTGTCGGATACGCCAGCCATACCGGATACCAGAAACTTTCGATTTCGCGCGTGGCCGGCCAACGAGACCCTGCGCCCCCGTCGAAGTTTTCAAACGAAGGTGGATTTAGAAACAGTGTTTTTAAAGACATAAGTAGAAGTACTTTTATTCTAGCATCTGCCGGGTTCTGGGGAGCCTGGACCCGTGTTTCTGCTGATTCCCCCGGTTTCCCCGAACGCGATCCCTATCCTTCCAATGTATCGGCTTCCGGCCTCCAAGGAAATACGATTGGGGTAAATGTCAGGATGGCATCAGCGAAAAGCAGAAAAGATGCCGCGAATGGAGACTACGGGGATAACCCTTAGCGGTCGATACAGCTGAGTCTATTGGGCTTCGTTGGAGCCGGGAAGACGGAACGAGACGCCTTGCGCATCGTTGGCTTTCATCGTTGCGGCTAGATCCAATTCGCTCAGAGGAATCTTCTCGGTGTGTTGCGGAGCGAAGCTCCACAGCGTCTGCCCCACGACGGCATAGTTCTGGATTTCCTGCTTGTGCTGATCGCGGAAGACCAGAATCGTGTCCGGCATCATCGGCACGCCCTGCTGTGCAGAGGCATCGGGCGCGGACCGGGGTCGCAACGGCGGACGGGTATATAGATCCTGATCGCCGTCCGCTTCTTCCTGCCGCCTCATCTGCTGCTCTTCCAGACTCTGCTGGTCCATCTGGTTGGCGATGGCCAGGTTCTGATCGTAGTCCTGGTCATACGAGGAGTCGTCACCCCACAACCACGGATCGTAGTAACCCCACCACGGATAACCGTAGCAACCATAGCCATATCCGTAGCAGTTGTTTCGAAAGCCATTTCGGCCGTAGGTACGAATGCGAACTCCGTTATGTAAGAAGGGACCGCGAGAAAAGTTGCCGTGCGCTACACCACGACCAGAAAAGCTGTGTGCCGAAAAAGAAGGGGAATGAGAAAAACTATGCGAGGCGCCGAATCCGCCGGAAACGTGGCCGCCGCTGAAGCCCGCATGACCGCCGCTAAAACCAGCGTGCCCCCCGCCAAACCCGCCACCACCGTGGCCGCCGCCACGCTGCGCCCAAACGGGGACCGTCAGCATGAGCGCAAACGCCGCGATGGAGATCAGGCGACGCATACAGGTTCATTATAGGCCGCTTCGCCGGCCCGTCCAAGATTTATAAGGGCTTGAAATGTCTATCACATACGCCAATCGGTGGACTCCAGCCTACAATCCTGCGCCAGATTGAGGTCGACACGCCACCAACTTAACTCATCGACGACACCAAGGATTTCGCTGGCGCATCCAACGCGCGGGATGTCGTAAGCTATAAGAAGCGATCAAGAGACGACCAACCGTAGAGGCTGAGGAGAACATCTCGTGCGCTGCGCCCGCTGTGGCAACGAAAATCCGGAAACCAACCGCTTTTGCGGAATGTGCGGCGCCACTTTGCTGCAGACTCCCACGCCAGTCGCGGCCGGGGAGAGTGCCGCGGCGCAAACCTCGACAGCTGCGGCGGTCCCAACTTCTCCGCCGCCTGCTCCTCCCGCTCGACCGGCGCCAATCTCCGAACCCACGATTAGCGGACCCTCGTTCTTGGGATTGAATCAGCCTGAACCGCGCAAACGCTCGAGCTTGAGCATAGACCCGCAGTCGGCTCCTACCTCGCGCAGCTTGGATTACCTGCTCGATGATGAGGAAGAACCAAGGAGCGGCGGCGCAGGGAAATTCATTCTGATTCTCATCGCTCTTGCCCTCGCTGTGGGCTTCGGCTATTTACGCTGGAAGAATCAGGGATTTGCCTGGTTGAACCCTGGGGCAACCAAGCCTTCGGCGACGCAAACTTCCCCCGGGCCTGATGCGGAAACCGCAGCAACTCCCACTGGCTCCCCCAACGCGACCAATGTCCCGCCCGCGGCGACGGCCAATCCGCCGGGTGTGGCGGCACTGCAGCCGACGCCGGGTTCGCCTGCGTCGTCGCCAGCTTCGACGGCAGCACAGTCTTCTCCCGCTGCATCTTCCGCCACTGCCGGCACTATTCCTCCGGTCGCTCCCGTTTCCAACGCTCCAGGCAGTGCGGGCGTCCCGCCCGCTCCTGTGCCCGCGACCGGCTCAGCGAGCTCGGGTGGCGCCACGAATTCCGCGAATTCTGCGGCGACGCCTCCTGCGGCTACCTCAACGGATTCCAGCGCCGCTGCTTCCGACACGGCGCCGCCCGACAAGCCAAAACCAGCGCCGACAGAGGCTCCTGCGAAACCTCCGGCCGCAACCAAACCGGCGCCACCAATCGACCGCGTTGCCGAGGCGCAGAAATATCTCTATGGACGCGGCGTCCGGCAGGATTGCGATCGCGGGCTCCGAATTCTGAAGCCGGCGGCCGATCAGGCGAATCCCAAGGCGATGATTGAAATGGGCGCCCTGTACGCCGCTGGGCTGTGCACTCCTCACGATCTGCCGACCGCGTACCGTTGGTTCGCTCTGGCGCTGCGGAAAGATCCCGATAATCAATCGGTGCAGACTGACTTGCAGAAATTATGGGGCGAAATGACGCAACCGGAGCGCCAACTGGCAATCAAGCTGAGTCAGTAGGAGTTCTCGACGGAACCAGATTTTTTCGTTTCGCAGCAGACGTGAATCCTGTGCGGCCTTGCCCGTCAGCAATCCGACGGGCTCTCTGCATACGTATTTTCAAGAGGAAGAGAAATAAAGCGTTTGTCGAGCGCCGAACGACAAGGAATTTCGCCGGATCTGGCAACGGTGACGGCCATGAAGTCGGGCGACCAGAGCGCCCTGGCGGAGCTCTACGACCGCTATTCTTCGGTCGTCTATGCCGTGGCCTTACGCATACTAGGGGATGCAGGAGCGGCGGAGGACGTGCTTCAGGAAGTCTTCTTGCAGCTCTGGCGCAATCCGGCGGCCTTCGACGCAGCCCGCGGAGCTTTGGGAGCCTGGCTGGCTGTCATCACGCGCAACCGGGCGATCGACGCGCGGCGGCGACGTCGCCCAGAAACAGATATCGAAGACGTCATCCTGTCGGTGGCGCCGGATCTGGCAGGCGAAGCGGATCGGTCTCGCGCGGCAGAGAAAGTACGCGGCATGCTAGCAATGATGCCCGCCGCTCAGCGGAGTGCTCTCGAAATGGCTTATTTTGAGGGAATGAGCCATTCGGAAATTGCGCGAAAGACAGGAGAGCCCCTGGGAACGATCAAAAACCGGATTCGCAGCGGGTTGATCGCGTTGCGAAAGGCATTCGGAGGGTGAGAATCATCATCCCCTTCTCGCAGAAACAAAGCACGAGAGATAGGCCACCAGGATTTACGAGGGCTGGAATTTTCAGATGAGTGGGCACGAACAATTCGGCGAAGATCTCGCGCTCTATGCGCTGAACGCGCTCGAGGGTGAGGCCCGCACGGATCTGGAGAAACATCTTTCCAGCTGCCCCACTTGCCGCTCTGAACTCGCGCAACTCCGCGGAGACGGCGCCCTGCTCGCGTTCTCTACGCTGGGGCCCAGGCCTCCGCTCCGGGCACGTCAACGCTTGCTGGACGCCGCGGCCAGGGAGGGCGCGCCTCAGGCCACCAGCCGTCCAGCGAGACCGCGCGCAACGGCGCTGCCAACGCGGCGGTCGTGGTGGGGATGGCTCGGCTGGGCCGCGACGGCAGCCGTAGTCGTCTTCGCGGCGTCGTTGTGGAAAGAGAATGCCGCTTTGCGCCAGATTCTGCAGTCTGCAAGAGTGCAGGCAGTGCAGAATGTGCGAGAGTTGGAAGACCTGCGTAGGATTGCGGCTCCGGTCCTTGCCCCTGAAGCGCAACGCATCACACTAGTCGCGGTAAGAACTCGCCCCCAACCCCAGGGGAAGGCATTTTATTTGCGAAACCGCAGCAGTCTGGTTTTTGTGGCGAACAATATGCCCTCGCTCCCGCCGCAAAAAGCCTATGAACTCTGGTTAATTCCCGCGAGCGGCGCCCCCATTCCTGCCGGCGTCTTCAAGCCCGACGCGCACGGAAGCGCAACGGTGGTGAATCCTCCGCTGCCCTCGGGAACCGAAGCCAAGGCCTTTGCGATCACCGTTGAGAACGAAACCGGTGCCACGTCGCCCACAATGCCGATCCTGATGATGGGCACCGGAGAGTAGCAGTCCCATCTGACTGAGTCTGCGGCGCATCTAACTCTCATGGAATTCAGACTGCCGAGAATCCGAACCTGTGCATTGGCGTACATGCTTTGCTTGGCTCTTTGCGCTGGCGCAGCCCAGCAGTCGAGTGAGACCGCGACTCCGCACTCGCGTTCGATCGGAATCAAGCAGAAAGCCCCGGGCGTCCCAAATTTTGGCGAGGTTACTCCGAACTTGTATCGCGGCGGCGAGCCGAGCTACGACGGGCTTGCAACTCTCAAGTCGCTGGGAGTTGACGTCGTCGTGGACCTGCGCGGCAGCGCGAATCAGAGCGAGAAAGCGGAAGCTCAAGAGATGGGGATGCAATACATTTCAATTCCTTCGCACTGCCCCTTCCCGGGCGATGAGCCCTGGGCGAAGTTCCTGCGGGTTGTGCGCGACAATCCCGATAAGAAGCTGTTCGTGCACTGTCGGCTTGGCGACGATCGCACGGGCATGGCCGTCGCCGCCTACCGAATGGCCGAACAGGGCTGGTCGGCCGATGAAGCCATGAACGAGATGCAGACTTTCGGCTTCACCACGCTGCATCGCGCGATTTGCCTCGGGATGGCGTCATACGAAGCGGGCTTTCCCGAAAAGCTGAAGACCAGCAGCGCCTTTAAGGATTTACAGCCACCCCACGACGCAGTGCCGACCCCGAAGTGATCTTACTGCTGCGGGGAAGGGGAGCTTGCCGCACGCTGCAGTGGAACCGTAAGCTCCTGTTTCTCACCCGGGGAGAACGGCCCGATGCGCACCAGTTCAGACGGTTGATATCCGGGCGCGCGAACCTGAATATCAACGGGACGCCACGCCGACTAAAATCCCTTTCACCGGCTGACCTTCGTGATCGACAACACTTCCAATCAGGCAGCCGGTTTGGGAATACATCTCGTGCGGCCACAAGAGTGCTGCTAGAGCGATGGCCGCAGACCGAATCGCTATACCAATGGAAAGCCCGGCAAGTGCTCTATAGGCCATCAAGAAACCTCTACGTGGAGAAACGGGTTTAGTGCCGCTCGCCGACGGGAGCGCGATCTTCGTAGGTGCCTATTCTACGCTTCGATCCTAACCGCAGAAGTTCTTCGCGCAGCCGCGGATGCCGCTGCGTCAATCCCAGATAATGCATTTCGCTTGCGCCCGCTTGTGCGCGAATGATTCTGGCCACGTCCTGTTTCTCCTGTCGCGACCATCGCCTCAGATCGGGAATCAAAGCGAGCACCAGCGCCCAGTTCTCCAGCGCTTGCCGCTCCGCCGCCCTCCACCGCGATAAATCCATCTCCAGACGACGGCTCACCTCGTCAACCGACGCGCGCCGCAGGCGCTGGCTGTCTCCACCAAACGTACGAGCCATACGGCGATTCACGCGCAGGCCGAGATTGCGCGCCGAAAACCGGTCCCAGGCTCCGCGCTCGCTTCCCCGCAGTTCGTAGAAAACATGCGCTTCGGCAAGAAGCTTCAGCGTTTTCTTTGCCGTGCGATATTGCGGGTTCGCCGCGATCCTCCTCTCTTCCCTTCTGGCGAGCTCTTCGAGATCATTCCGGCCCGAGCGAAATCCGAGTTTGCGGTAGAACCAGAACGCGCCGGAATCGAGCGCTTCATCATTGTTCTGTCCGATCTGATACGGATACACGGAAATCGTCTTCGCCCCTGTAAGCGCGCAGAGGCACCGCAGCGCCTGCGCGTAAATCCACGCGGTCTCGCCCTGCCGATACGTGTAGAACGTGTTGAATCCCACCTCGATCCATTCGCAAAGGCCAATCGCTTCGATGTAGTTGACGGGAACGCCGTTCTTCAACGTAAATCCTGCGACGTAGGCACGCAGGGGCAAACGCCGCGCCGCAGGCAGGTTCCAGAAATACATGACAACGCCACGATCCAGATTTGCGCGCACGACCGAACTCGCGTCGCCAAGCGTCGTCCCGTAGAGCTCGCGGTAGCGGACGAGCATCACTTCTCGAATCCTCTCCATGACTTGCTCGCCTTCCGGGCGCTTAAGTTTGACGAGGTGTGGCGCAGGCAGCGAGAGTTCCTTTGCCAATGAAACTTGGCTGCGCGTGATGAGCGGCCCTTCGTGAAAATACAAATGGCGCGGGCGAGTCCAGTTGCGACTGCGCGAGATCCTGAGATTTCCCAGATGCCAGCGAATCGGAATTCGCAATGAATCGTAAAGCTCGGCGCGTTCTCGGCTGGTGACCGGCAATTGCTCGAAGCGGCGAATCAGCCACTCCAGTTCCCGTTGGCCTGCTCGCGCCACCTCGAGCCAGCGCCGCCAGGGAATGTTGGCTTCGACATCGGCATCTTCTCTGAGCAGCGGAATGAGGCGAGGCCACGTGTTTCCCATTGCGCGCTCGGCCTGAGAATCATCCCAATAGTCTTCCCATGCGATCTCGACGTTGCGGGGAATGCGCCGCACCAGCCAGCGTGCGGCCTCGAAGTTCAGAGTGTCCAGCATGGTCGTGCCCGCGACCCCCGACGTGTCGAAGTCGTCGAACACGTCCATGTCCCCGCCGCTTGCGCGAAGCTTTTCGATGCCCTCGTGGAATCTATTCAGTATTCCTTCGACCTGACGCACTACGGATGACGATTGCGCAAAGGCACGGAGAAAAAGCAGGCTTTCGTGAAACCGGAGCAGCGATTTTGGATCAGAGAAGCTCTGCCGCGACAGTGCGCCGACGATTCTCCCGGTTGCCGCGGCTGCACCACTGCCAAAGCGGCTCTTGCAAGCTTCGAGGGTTGCGAGCTGCGCGTCGAGCGTTGGAGGCATTTCGATTCCGGCTGGTCAGTGTAACGCATTCCAATCGGAGTTCCCGACCGCGAACAGGACCTTGAGCCATAGTCGTCAACTCTTCGCCTATCGCTCAAGCCGCAACCGCACAAGCGGAGTTCGAGCGGGTATATCATCGTAGAAAGGGGTGTCTCATCTTTTGCGAACAAGCCGATCTGGAGTACGGGAATGGCTGCGATTCATCTCACGGTAAACAAACACGATTACACAGTTGATGCCGACCCTCAGACCAGCCTGCTGACCGTGCTGCGCGAATATCTCGATCTGACAGGAAGCAAGTACGGTTGCGGAGAAGGTCAATGCGGCGCATGCACAGTGCTGGTCGACGGAAAAGCGCAGCGTTCATGCATCACCAAGGTCGGCAGCGTCACCCAGAAACAGGTCACTACGATTGAAGGCCTCGCCAGCGGCGGCCACCTTCATCTCGTACAGGAGTCCTTTCTTGACGCGGGCGCCATGCAGTGCGGATATTGCACTTCGGGGATGATCATGTCAGCCGTCGCGCTGCTGAAGCGAAATCCAGCGCCCACGGAAAGCGACATCATCAGCTTCATGGATGGCAACATTTGCCGCTGTGGCACCTATCCGCGGATCGTGAGCGCGATCCAGCGGGCGGCGAAAGCGGCGGCTCCCGCCGCAGCCGGAAAAGGAGCAGGGCGATGAGAGAAAACGCGATCCTGCAAGTTCCCTTGGAACCGGAACGATACGAGCTCAAAGCAACTGCTCCATACTGTTTTGATCTGGACCGCCGTGACTTTTTCAAGTTCCTCGGAGCGGGAGTGTTGATCATTTCCGTTCTAAAGCCCGCCCTCGTCGCGCAGGAATCCGGCGGAAGCGGACGCCGGCGAGGCAATTCCCTACCCAAGGAAATCGATGCCTGGTTGCACATTGGAGAGAATGGCAAAGTCACGGTGTATACCGGCAAAGTCGAGGTCGGACAAAACATTCGCACGTCTCTCAGTCAGGCTGTCGCGGAAGAACTGCATGTCCCGATTGCGCGAATTGAGCTGGTTATGGGCGACACTCAGCTCACTCCATTTGATATGGGCACATTTGGAAGCCAGACGACTCCGACGATGAATCTGCAGCTTCGAAGAGTAGCCGCCGCCGCCCGTGACACGCTTGTGGCTCTGGCGGCAGCACAGTGGAAAACCGATGTCGAGCACCTTGTAGCCGACGACGGGAAGGTGAGCGATCCGCAGACCAATCGTTCAGTCGAATATGCCGCACTGACCAAGGGGCAACAGTTGACGCAATTGCTTCCTGCAGAAGATCCGTTGATTCCGGCAACGCGTTGGAAAGTTGCCGGCCAATCGACGCTCAAGGTGGATGGCCGCGACTTTGTCACCGGAAAACATCGTTACCCGTCGGACCAGACATTGCCTGGTATGTGGTACGGGAAAGTGCTGCGCCCGCCGTCGTTTGGCGCGACCCTGGTTTCGGTTGACACGCAGAAGGCGGAGCAGATGGGCGGCGCGAGCATCGTTCGCGATGGCAACTTTCTCGGCGCATCTGCCGCGACTACGGAACAGGCCGAAGCCGCGATCGCCGCTATCCACGCCGAGTGGAAGTCGGAATCACAACCCTCGAGCAACGACCTGTTTGCTTATTTGAGGAAGAATGCGAGCGAAGGTAAGGATCCGACGGGGGACGGCGATCGCATCGACACCGGCAACGTCGATCAGGCGTTGGCGGCTGCGGATCATCGCCTGCAACAGACGTACACCGTAGCGTATATCGCCCACGTTCCGCTCGAACCACGCGCGGCGCTGGCCAAGTGGGATGGCGACAACGTAACAGTATGGACGGGAACCCAACGCCCATTCGGGGTGCGCGGGCAACTGGCCGAAGCGTTCCGGATTCCGGAAGACCAGGTGCGCGTGCTCATGCCTGACATGGGTTCAGGATACGGCGGCAAGCACACAGGAGAAACGGCGATTGAAGCGGCGCGGCTGGCGCGCGCGGCGAAGCGTCCGGTGAAAGTTGTGTGGACGCGGGAGGAAGAATTCACGTGGGCGTATTTCCGTCCCGCGGGCGTGATTGACGTGACATCCGGCGTTCGCAACGACGGAACGATTGCGGCTTGGGAATTTCACAACTACAACTCTGGTTCGGCGGGCATTCGCACCTACTACGACATTCCGAACCAGCGCATCGTGTTTCATGAGACACAGTCGCCTTTGCGCCAGGGATCCTACCGAGCTCTGGCTGCGACCGCGAATCATTTCGCGCGTGAGTCACATATGGACGAACTGGCGCACACGGTGAAGATGGATCCGCTGGAGTTCCGGCTGAAGAATCTGAAGGATGAACGGCTGCGGGCGGTGTTTCAGGCCGCGGCGAAACAATTCGGCTGGGGAAAGACCCGGGCGGCCGGACAAGGATTTGGAATGGGTGGCGGATACGAGAAGCTGGGAAATATCGCGACATTTGCTGAGGTAAGCGTCGATCGCAAGTCGGGCGAAGTGAAAGTGGTGCGCATAGTCTCCGCCTTCGAGTGCGGGGCGATTGTGAATCCCGACAACCTGCGCAATCAGATTGAAGGATCGAACGTGCAGGGATTGGGCGGAGCGCTGTTCGAAGCCATTGAGTTTGAGAACGGCAAGATTCTCAACGGTAGAATGTCGGAATACCGTGTGCCTCGCTTTAGCGATGTTCCGCAGCTGGAAACGGTTCTGCTTGATCGCAAAGACATTCCTTCGGTGGGCGCGGGCGAGTGCCCCATGATCGGACTGGCTCCGGCAGTCGCCAACGCAATTTTCGACGCGAGCGCTGTGCGTTTACGCTCGCTGCCGATGGTTCCGGATGGGCTGAAGGCGACGGCTCAGAGCGCATAACTCAGGTTGTTCCGTAATCCCTCCTCACGATCCCTTGCTGGCGAATGCGTGGGTTAGAATCTGGGGTATGAGAGTGCCAGGTTTCTGGGTTGCTGCCGCTTGGCTGCTCAGCTCGATCGTTACTCCCGCCCAGACTCCCGGACCATCCAGTTCCGACGCGCCGACTGCCGCAGCGGCTCAGCTGCACTCCGATCTTGAGCAGGCTGCGGTCGCGATGCACAACGGCGATCTTCCCACCGCAGAGGCCGCGCTGAGGCGAGCTTTGGCCATCAATCCCCATTTTCTGGCAGCGCTGAACAATCTGGGTATTGTGCTCTCCCATGAGGGCAAGCCGGCAGAAGCGATCCCTCTGTATCAGGAAGCACTGAAGGTTCGTCCCGGTGACCTGGCGACCAAGCGCAATCTCGCGGTCGCTTATTTCAAAGCTCAGCAGTATCGCTCGGCGTTGACGTTCCTGCGGCCGATGGTGACGACGAATCCCAAAGATTTTCAGATCCTCGAACTCACCGGCCTGAGCCTGTTTGCGCTGGATCGTTATGCCGACGCGGCGAAGTATCTGGAACGGGCGAATCAGGCCGATCCGACTGATGTGGAAACGCTCGATATGCTCGGCAAAGCCTATTTGCGGATGAAGGACCACAAGGCTCTCACGGATGTTTTTGCCCGCATCATGAAGATCAATCCGAACTCGGCCGCGGCCCACGTGATGATGGGGACGGCGTACGACGAGATGTCGAATCGCGCCGACGCCATCAAGGAGTACGAGGCGGCGGTGGCCGCCGACCCGAATTTTCCCGGCGCGCATTCCGGCCTCGGATTTCTCTACTGGCGCCAGGGCGACGCCGATCGGGCGGAAAAGGAAATCCGCACCGAGCTGCAGCATTTCCCTACTGATCCCGTGGCCAACTGCATCCTGGCGCAGATTCTGCTGAACAATTCTCGGCTGGATGAAGCCGACTCACACTTTCGTGCTGCACTGAAAGTAAACCCTCGTTATGGGGACGCTTTGTTCGGCCTGGGGAAAACGGAGATAGCACTCAAGCACCCAGAGGCTGCGATTGAACCATTGCGCAAGGCGGTCGAACTCGATCCCAATCATGCCGAAGCCCACTTCGTGCTCGGCACCGCCCTGCGCCAGTCGGGACATGCGGCCGAAGGCGTCCGCGAGCAAGAAATCTCCATCGCCCTGCAGGAAAAGAAACGAAAAGAGGCGATTGAGGAATCCGAAAGTAAGTAAGGCGTCTCCTGATTCACCCGAATCCAAAACTTCAGGGCAGTATGCGTCGAAAATAATAAGGAAAAGGGCGCACGCTTGTTGGCGTGCGCCCGGAGAGGCGTTTGTCGAGGAAACCGGTTAGAACCTGATTTTCCCGCCCAGCTGCACAGTTCGAGGATCGTGCCACCCGTTCACCGAACCGAAAGCGCCGTCGTTCACATTGGTATCAATGGAACTGGGGTTTCCATGATTAAAGGTGTTGAACGTCTCCAGCCGCAGTTGCAGGCTGACGCGTTCGCCGAAGCTAAAGTTCTTGATCAGCGACATATCCCATATCTGAAAACCGGGACCAAGCAGAGCACCCGGGCGTGAGCTGCCGAAGTGACCCACGGCTTGGGCGAATGCCCCTGTGTTGAAGAACTCAGATACACTTTTCGGCCCGTGAGGATCCCCGATCTGATCGGCACGGATGGAGACGGTGCTGCCGCCCATCCCAAGGCCGCCAGGATACAGCGGACACGGAGCAGTGGAACAGTAAGGCGTTGTGTTAGGAGTTGTCACCAGCGACCATGGATCGTTGCTCTGTGTAATGATCTGCGATTGCCCGGATTGGATGGTCGTTATGCCTGAGAGTTCCCACCCCCCGAGTGCGTAGCCGGCCGCACTGTGGTTGTTCTTAAAGAAGGGGAAATCATACACGTAGCTCATCACGAACATCTGCGGAGTATTGAGCACGGAAGCCCCATAGCTCTGCTTGAGATCGTAGCTGTCGTAAGCGGCAAGCGTGCGATCATAAGGATTTGTGGTGAGCAGTTTTGACCATGTGTAGGCGGCGCCAAGCGTCAGTCCCCTGCTGAAGCGGTGGTTCAGTGACGCCTGCAGAGAGTTGTAGTTGCTGGTATATATGGTGGCACGGGAAGTGATCGCCCCGAAGCCCAGGTAAGGCGCGAACGCATTCTCATACACCTCAGGATTGGCCAATCGCGTCGCCACGGTCGGTTGATTCATGTCGACATCACCCAAGAGATGGGTACCCTTGGTACCGACATACCCAACTTCGAGGACGGTGTTGGGCAGGAGTTCGTGTTGCACCGATAGGTTGTAGTCGGTATAGCTCGGAACCTTGAAGGCAGGTATTCCGGTCGTGGTAAGACCGACGGGAGAAGTGGGGTTGGCTCCGCTGGTGCCGGCCGTGAGCGGAGCGTCGAACAAGTTGTTGCTGGAGGTTGAGGTGTTGTTCTTTACCGTCGTCTGCACGAGCGGCGGATCGTTGAAAGCATTCTGCTCCCAGATGCCGTTGAGGGTGCGGTCGTAGAAGATGCCAAAACCACCGCGCACTGCCCACTTTCCGTTTCCGAACGGATCATAAGCCAAACCGAGGCGCGGTCCCCAATTGTTATTCGAACCGGGATTGACGCGGGAGCCGTAAGGAGAACAGACCGCCAGCGGTGCGACGGCTTGACCTGCATTGCACGCCCCCCCGGTGGGAAGGATCAAACCATTCGCATAGGTCGCCGCATCGGCGCCAGCAGCGCTCATGTTTCCGCTGTTTGGATCGATGAGAAGCGCAGCGCCAGCCGCCGCACTGTAGAGGATCGGATCAAAGTTTACGAGGGTGTTGTTGCTGTCGGTCGGCGACGGGAAGTAGCTGTAGCGAAGGCCGAGATTCAAAGTCAGACGTGGATTAACCTTCCAGTCATCTTGCACATATGTTTCGAAATTCAAGTAGCGCAGGTGAGGAACAGTGTCATGGTTCGCCTGGCTGTAGGAGTCGGCCTGCCCGAGCAGGAAGTTGGCAAATGGATCGTTGGAATTGTTTTGGTTACTGAAGCTGAAAGAAGCGGCTCCGCCATCACCGTTCTCGGTTTTCTGCATCCACATCGCGGTAACGCCGAAGCGGATCGTGTGATTTCCATGTTGGATGGAAACATTGTCGAAAATGTTGCGGTCTATATTGCGCTCGTGGTATGGCGCGCTGCCATTGCCCAGACCCGTAAGTCCCGTGATGCTGACGTTGGGCGCACGACCGTATGGGTCCGGAGTCGCGGTGTTGTTGGTGAGCTGGCTGGTGAAAGCGGGCGAATTTGCAATCGCGCCGGTGAGATCCGAATTGATCGCTCCCCAAGCATCCACGAATTCAACTTCGTTCACTACTCTCGGATTGATAGTGGCCGTCGCATTAATCACGAGATTGCGGCCTGGAGCGTTGATCGACGTCGTTTCGACACCGGGATAGTTCCCTCCACCCCAGAGTGAAAACGGAGCATTTTGGGGTACGACATCTTCCATGTAGCGGGCATAGACGCGCAGTTTGTCGCCGACATTCTGGTCGAGGCGGATGATGTCTTGCCGGAAGTTATTCAGCTCGCTGTAAGGGGTAATCAGCTGGTTTCCGGCGGCATTCGGCGGGTTCGTGACCATGAAGGTGTTGAGATAGGCGGCAGCGTTTTGGCTGTAGCAGGTGGGGCTGATAGTCCACGTTTCGCTAGAACCCGTCCCAGCTGTGGTCACACAGCCAGCTGGAGCGACGTTGATAGCCGTGCTGAACACGCCGGCAAGTTGTGACGGCGAAGGTACATTGATGGTGTTGGTTTCCGGCAGACTTGCTTTGCGCCACTCTTCGGACCAGAAGAAGAAGGTCTTGTTCTTATCGGGATGGTAGACCTTGGGGACGAAGAGCGGGCCACCGATTGTGAATCCGTAATCGTTGTAGCGCTCGATTGGTGTAGCGTTCGCACTGGGGGCACCGCCGAAAGCGATGGCTTCGCGGTCGCCAAACGTATTCGCGTTGTAGAAGTTGTTGCGATTGAATTCGTAGGCGCTGCCATGGAACTGACTGGTTCCAGATTTGGTAGCGACCACGACTTGACCTCCACCGCTGCGTCCAAAGGCAGCGTCGTAGTTGCTGCGCTCAAGAGTGAATTCTTGAATGGCGTCGATGGACGGGGTGTTCAGGAGGGTTCCGTTGGAACCACTGTCGTTGATGTCACCGCCGTCGACGGTCCAGTTATTGGCACCGGTGCGAGCGCCGTTGATGGAAATCGAAGTGTTGTTCTGCAGGCCGAAGCCGACTTCGTCGGGTAACTGATTGGCTACTCCGGGTTGCAACAGCACCAACTGCTCGAAGTTGCGGTTGTTCAGAGCCAGTTCGCGAACCTGGTCGCCAGTGACAGTGCCGGATTCCTCGGCGGTGGTTGTCTGGATGGCGGTGTTCTCCGCCGTGACTTCGACGCGCTCGCTGACCTGGCCGGTTTTCAATTGCACATCCAGCGTGTGCTTTTCGGCAACGTTTAATATCACGTCATTGGCCACGAAGGTCTGGAAGCCGGCGTTGTTCACGGTGACTCGGTAGTGGCCGGCAGGAAGATTCGTGATATTGAAATTGCCCGTGCTGCTCGTGGTCACAGTGCGGACGTCTGCGCCAGTGTCCTGGCTGTGCACGACTACGGTGGCTCCCGACACGACCGCGCCACTCGAATCGGTTACGGTGCCGGTGAGCGTTGCTGCCAACTCTTGAGCCAGACCGGCCGCGCAAAAGGTTACGACAATTAACGCGAGGACCGAGAGAGACGAAAATAGCGTCCGCACACCACATCGCAGACCCTGAAAATAAGCTGATTGCTTCATCACGCAGCCTCCTAAGCACGCCTTCAGGCGGATCGCACAAGAAGTGTCGGCAAACCGCTCTAGTACAATCCGACTATGCTATATAGCACATGCACGATCATGGTCAAGAAGAAAATGCAGGATTTATAAAAATCGTGAAAGAGGCCGATTTATAGCCGCTCTATATCACCTGGGCTTCCCGTTTCGGCCAAGCTGGACGGGAGGTTGCGGGATTGGATCCCAGAATCTGTGGAAAACTTGTGATTACCATCACAAAATAGGCTTCACGCGAACTCTCGCGAATTCGGATCATTGCCTGAAGATAGAAAAAAGTGATCTGCTCTATAGCAAAAATGGCAGGCCGATAGGCTTGCCCGACCGGCGCTTCACACTTTGAGCTTTACATGCGGCTGTAATTGAGCTATATAGCACAACGAGAGGCTGCGGCGGCAAACGCCGCTACACCACGATTTGGTACGCTGAGGGCCCCGCAGTATTGGGCGGAAAGTCCATCTCATGGCGGGAAATCATCGCAACGGAACGCCGGTATACAAGCGGATCCAGAACTCGATCCGGAAGCGGATCGAGTCTGCCGAGCTGAAACCGGGGGATCTGGTCGCTTCTGAACGGGAATTGGCCAGAACGCACAAGGTCAGCTTGATGACAGCCCGCCACGCGCTGGCGGGCCTGGAACGCGAAGGCGTCGTGGAGCGGCGACGCGGGGCGGGCACATTTGTCTCTTCACCCAAGATTCACTTCAACAAGCTGATGAGCTACACCGAGCACATGTCAAGCCGTGGGCTGAGCCCGCGGTCTCGGGTGCTTGTCGCCAAGATCATTGAGCACGAAGCGGAAGTTGCGGCGCGATTGGGGATGCCTGCCACCGGGGCGCTGGTGAAGATTGAGCGTCTGCGGCTGACCGGAGAAGAGCCCTTTGCGCTGGAGACGTGCTATCTGCCGGCTGGGGACTTTTCTGCTCTCGTGAATGCTCCGCTGGGAAGGACATCCCTGTTCGGGATGTTAAAACACGACTTTGGTGTCGAGTTAGCTTATGCGGACGAAGAAGTGGACGCGACTGCGGCCGAGGCAAACATCGCTGAATTGCTGGCCGTTCCGCGCGGTGCGCCGGTGCTACGCATTCGCCAGGTGATCTATTCCACGAAGGGCAAGGCGACGATTTACGCGGTAGGCTTCTACCGCTCCGAGCGTCACACACTGTTTATAAGACGCTTTCGCTAAGCGTCGTCACTGGCCGACGAGACGCGCAAACGGCGAAACATACGCTTCCAGAAAAACGAGGAACCCTACCAGAGAGGCCAAGGCGATGCTATGCCAGAAGACGTAACGCAGGATATCGCCCTCGTGTCCATACCATTCCGTGGCCGTGCTGGCGACGACGATACTCTGCGCATCGATCATCTTGCCCATAACGCCCCCAGCGCTGTTGGCCGCTCCCATGAGAATGGGAGAAATTCCGATCTGCTGCGCGGAAATCTTCTGCAGGCTGCCGAACAGCACGTTGGAGGAAGTGTCAGAGCCCGTGAGGGCAACTCCCAGCCAGCCTAACAGTGTTCCGAAGAATGGATAGAGATGCCCGGTACGGGCGAAGGCAAGTCCCATGGTGGCGTCGACGCCGGAATAGCGAGTGAGGATGCCGAGTGAGAGCATGGCGGCGATGGTCATCAGCGAGAAGCGCAAGTGCCAGACGGTTTGCCACCACGTCGCGACCATCTTGGGCAGCGAGAGGCCCATGATGAAGCCGGAGATGATTGCGGCAACGAGGATTCCTGAACCGGTGGCAGAGAGCCAGTTGAAGCCAAACACGGCCGCTTCGGCGGTGGGTTTGGCTGCCACGGGAGGAACGCGCTGCACCATCTTGTTGAGCCCGTTCACTGGAATCTGCGGATTGGTGATCGCGCTGGGCAGCGGGTGCCAGCGAGTCATAAAGGGGAACACCTTTTCCGGAGTGTTCATGACTTTTCTGCCGGTGTAAGTCCCCCAACAGAAAACCAAAATGCTGAGAACCAGCCACGGCAGCCATGCCCGGATGACTTCGGCGCGGCGATAGGCATGTGTCGCGCGGGCGGCGCGTTGCTCGCTTTGCCGGTGTGCCTCATGGCCCCAAATCCGGCGCGGATGCCAGATTCTCAAGAAAAAGATGAGGCAGGCCGCGGAGCATAGGGCGGCGATTATGTCGGTCAGCCATGGGCCGTGATAGTTGGAGACGACATATTGCGGGACAGCGAAGCTGATTCCGGCGACGGCGATCGCCGGCCAGATTTCTTTCATCCCTTTGAACCCCGCGTATGCAGAAATCATCCAGAACGGGACCAGCACCGAGAAAAAAGGCAGGATGCGGCCGATCTGTGCTCCGAGAGTGAATTCGCTGTACCCCGTAACGGCGGCGAGGGCGACGATCGGTGTGCCCAGCGCGCCATACGCTACCGGCGCGGTGTTTGCTATCAGGGACAAGCCGGATGCTTCCAGCGGCCTGAAGCCCAGGCCGATGAGCAAAGCGGCGGTGACTGCGACGGGCGTTCCAAATCCAGATGCACCCTCAAAAAATGCTCCGAAAGAAAAAGAGATCAGCAGGAGTTGCAAGCGTGTGTCCTGCGTGATGCCGGTCATGCTCTGCTGCAGAACTTTGAAGCGACCGGTGGCCAAGGTCATGCGATAGAGAAAAATGACGTTCAAGACAATCCAGCCGATGGGAAACAACCCGTAGCAAGCGCCATAAATCGCTGTGATGCTCGCCATCTTGAGCGGCATGTGGAATATGCCGAGCGCAATCGCGATTGCCGTCATCAATCCCAGAAATGCCGAATAGTGCGCCTTCATGCGGAAGATGGCGAGGGAGCCAAGAAGGACGATCACGGGCATAGCCGCGAAAATGGTGGAAAGCCACCAGTGCCCAAACGGATCATATCCCTGCGCCCACGGCTGGCCCGGAGAACGGCCCGTCCAGGCAGAAATGAATATGGCAGCGGCCACCAGCACCATCAGAATGGAGGGGAGACGCGTCGAGCGTCGCGAAGCGGCAGCACTTTGTCCTTCAGTCATAATTGACCTACGCCCCCGCCCTGAACTGCTGCCTTTCGGAAATAGGAAAAGTTAGAGCGAAAACGATGGTTAGAAGCCCCGGTACAATCGCTGACCTCCCATCGCAGACCCCGCGGGCCGAGCAAACTGCGGGCATGCCTCGTTCCGAGAGCCGGAAGGCTAGCACAGGCGGGGGCGTGGGACAAGATGGGCCGGCTGCGCTGTGGAAAAGTGGCCGATGGGGACTTCCGTAATAGCACTAAAGTGCCATTTGCGGAGCCCAATTCCTGAGTCTAAAATCCCCTAGCATATCGACTCGGGGTGATGTGGGTTAATCCTCGAGTAGTCAATTAGTTCCCCCTAACAGCTAGACGAATTCTGATAACTTCGGCGCCAGACCCGGGTTTCTTCACGCCAAACCGCGTAGAACACCGAGAACTCGTGCCAACTCTGGGGTGGGATAACGCATGGCACATCCTGTTTCTCTTTCCGAAGCTTCGCAGCAGATTCGAGTCTTGGCGGCAGACAGCAACCGCATGAACAATCAATTGCTGGCCGATGCGCTGATGCGCGACAACCGGTTCCGAGTGCTGGAGGGCGAACCCACAGCTGAGGCCATTGTGTCAGCCGCAGAAAAGGAAATGCTCGACATCGTGATTCTCAGCCCCGTGCTGGAAGACGACTCCACTAAGGGCTTCCGAGTAGCGCGGCAACTGCGCGCCGCGCGCCCGGAAACCCGCATCATTATCTTGCTCGACAGCTGCGAACGCAGCGCAGTAACGGAGGCATTCCGCTCCGGCGCTCGCGGAATCTTCTGCCGCAACGAATCCTTGAAGTCGCTGGCGAAGTGTATTTCCTGCGTGCATGACGGGCAGATCTGGGCCAGCAGTCGCGAATTGCGCTATCTGCTGGAGGCGTTTTCCGAGACGATGCCAATGCGGCTGGTGGATGCCTCTGGCACGTCGATTCTTTCGCGCCGCGAGCAGGATGTGGTACGTTGCGTGGCCGAAGGCCTTTCGAACCGCGAAATCGCGACGCGTCTGCATCTCACCGAACACACCGTGAAGAATTATCTGTTCCGCATCTTCGACAAACTCGGCGTATCCAGCCGGGTGGAAGTCGTTCTCTACGCGTTCAGCGTGGATCGTCCCGCTTCGGTAGCGCATGCCTCGGGAGCAATCGCGGAGGCTCCCACGCGCGGACCCAGGCACAAAGCGGCATCTGAGCCGGAGGAAATGACGCGGCGCCATCGGCAATCGATGACCGGAGGACTGGCTGTCGACAAAGAAAGCCGTCGGGGCGTTCTGGTCTAGACCTCCGATTCGCCCACAAGTCGGCTGCCGAGGCGAACTCGATGCAGCGCAGAGTTTAGCTCTGCGGACTATCGTACAGCCGATTTCCCTACCCGAGTGCTGTTGTTGACGCGGAAGTCCAGTGCGCTTTCTCGGCCTGTTCCGGCCGAATTCCCGAAAACATACACCAAGCGGACTACGCCTCTGAGGTGCACTTCTGTGACCTTTCGGAAGGCCTTTCCCTGTTGTCTTCTAACACTGGGCGCGACGGCTTCTTTTCCGTTCCGGACTGCCCGCCAAGTTAGGCTCGAAGGCCAATTTCAAGAGGTGTATATGTTCGCCCAGCCCTCCCCCAACGGGCAGCCGAAGATTAGCGCGGCCCACTTCGCTACTGTTCTGATCTTCATATCTTGCTGTAGTTCCTTATCGTTAGCCGGCACTCTTCAACTACAATCCGATGCTCCCAACGGCACAGTCGGGATTGCCTACAAGACCATCCTGACGGCGACCGGGGGTACGGCTCCCTATACCTTTTCTGCAAGCAATCTTCCGGCAGGGTTAACGATCAATCCTTCCAACGGCACAATCAGCGGAATGCCGCAAACGGCGGAACTTTACTCCGTCAACGCGACCGTGAGCGACGCCGACAGCAACCACGCCTACGCCACTTTCGGACTTCTGATTTCGAAATCCGGCACAGTAAGTGTGACGCTTTCACCGGACACGGGCACGCTGGTTTCGGGCCAGCAGCTGCAATTCTCAGCAACGGTTTATAACTCGTCAAATCAGAAAGTCACCTGGAGTTGTTCGAACGGCACGATCACGAGCAATGGTCTCTACACGGCGCCTTCGGTGAACGGCGGCGTCTGGAGCTTCCGGGTCACGGCAACGAGCGCAGCCAACACCGCGAAATCCGCGGGCACGATCGTTCTGGTTTCACCGAATGTGATTCCTTTGGCGATCACGACGACTTCCCTGCCGCAGTTCATGGCCGGGACTTCCTATTCGCAATCGGTGAACGTGACGGGCGGCAAGACTCCGTATCACTGGAGGGTGACCAGCGGCGCACTCCCGGTGGGCTTTGCGCTGAGCAACAGCACGGGAGGACTCGCCGGTCTGAGTTCGCAAACGGGATCATTTGGCTTTACGGTACAGGTCACCGACTCATCGTATCCCACTCACATGACGGTGACGCAGTCTTACACCTTGCTGGGAACGAGCGGCCTTGAGATCACCACGACGGCGCTCCCGCAGATCACAGCCGGCGACAGTTATGACGCGTCCGTTGCGGTATTGGGAGGCACAGCACCATATAAATGGACTCTCAGCACGGGCAGCCTGCCGTCTGGTATTTCGCTGAACAGCGGCACGGGCGTGATTTCGGGAACCACACAGCAGACGGGAAAGTATCCGGTGACAGTCAACGTGACGGATTCTTCGTCCCCGGCGCAGAGCGCCAGCCAGCAATATTCCGTACAGTCCAACGCGGCGCAAAGCGGGGTCGCCGACTTTTATGTAGCGACTGACGGAAAAGACACGTGGAGCGGAACGCTGGATGCCCCCAATGCAGGCAATACTGACGGTCCGTTCGCCACGATCGGACGCGCTCAGTCGGCCGTCCAGGGCATTCTGGCGAATCCCCAAGGGCGCACAAAGACGATCCAGGTGATGGTGCGCGCGGGAATGTACTATTTGTCCGCGCCTCTGAGTTTCACTTCTGCCGATTCTGGAACGGCCAGCCTGAAAGTCAATTGGGCGAATTATCCGAACGAAACTCCGGTGATCAGCGGAGGTATGCCGATCACGAATTGGACCCACGGGAGCGGCAATCAGTGGACCGCGACGCTTCCCAGCGGCACGCAATATTTTGAGCAGCTTTATTACAACGGCCAGCGCAGACTGCGGCCGCGGTTGGGGGGCTCGCTAGGCACTTATTATCGGATTGCCGCGACCGTCTACTTGCCGGGATCGTCGAGCGGTCCAGCGCCGGATCCGAACTGTAATGTGTATATCTCGGGCTCGGGCTGGGAATGCTTCGACCGCTTTGTCTACAGTGCATCGGATCCGATCAGCGGGTCATGGACGAACCTGAAGTCCCCGTATCCACAGGGCGATATTGAACTTTACGATTTCGAAAGGTGGAGCGCTCCGGAGCTGCGGATCAAGTCGATCGATACCGCGAACCACATCATTTATATGACGGGACCCACGCAGCAACTGGACTTCTTCCACGGGTTCCTCGCCAACCACCGGTACTTGATCGAAAATATCAAGGATGATCTCACCCAGCCAGGACAGTGGTTTCTCGACCGGTCGAAGACTCCTTGGACTTTGACGTACCTGGCGAACGCGGGTGAAAATCCGCCCACCGATACGGTGATGGTCCCGCAAGCGACGCAGTTGCTCGTGGCTATGAATCTCCAGTACGTAACGTTCCAAGGGCTTACCTTCGAGCATGACAACTGGACAGTTCCGGCGACCGGCTATCAGGCACCCACGAGCGACCAAACCGTCCCAGGCGCGGTTGGTTGTTACAACTGCTCATACGTGACGTTGAATGGTGTGACCATTACCCAAATCCAGGGCGGCGGCGTGGAGTTCTTCACCAGCAACTTGTCGTCTACCACGTCGCACAATACCGTCGAAAACTCAGCTTTGTACGACGTGGGAGCATACGCCATTCGCTACGGCCTGCTCGCGGTTTACACCGACACGGACGCCAACGTCGCGCAATATGGCACGTTTGAGAACAATCTGATCAGCGGGTTCGGGCGCATCGTGCCCAGTGCATTTGCCATCACGCAGGGTGACGGCCACGATAATCTCTACACCTACAATGAGATCAACGATGGATATCACGGCGGGATTCATATCTGCGCCGTCAATTGCCCGCCCGGCTCACAGAATTCTCACGGCGCGTTTAATAACGTTTCCTCTTTCAATCTCGTTTACAACCTGGGCCAGGGAATCACGTCCGACTTTGGCGGCGTTTACTACAACGTGGACACTTCCGCCACCGGGAACCAGATTCTGAATAACCGGGTGCATGACATCAGCGATGCTTCGGCGCTGGATAGTGACGGATATGGAGGCCAGGGAATCTATCTGGACAACAACACCTCCAACACCCTGGTGCAAAACAATCTCGTCTACCGCGCCTCGGCTTCGGCTTCCGCTCAGACCTGCGGCCCGACGACGCCAGGAAGCTCGAATACGATCGTCAATAATATTTTTGCCTACAGCAGGATGGGGATTAAGCAGGAAGGCTGTGGCCCGGCCACTTCAGGCGTTCTGCAGTTCAGCTTTGCGAACAACATTGTCTATTTCGACCGTGGCCGTGTGCAAGCTGGATACGTAGTATGCAGCGGCCACAATTGCCCGGACATTCAGAAGTACTCCAGCAACATATACTGTTACGTTCCCGGAACGCAGTGCTCGCTTCCGACGAATGAGTTCTACACCACGAATTCAACAGGGAAAGCGGGAACCGGTCAATGGTATGCGAGCCTGTCGGCCTGGCAGAGCGGAACGGGAGAAGATGCGGACAGTGTGGTGCAGAACCCGGGATTTTCATCGCCCGCGTATCCGGATGATAATTACACGCTGAAGGAGTCTCCGGGCGCGGGATTTGTCGTCTTCGACACCACTCTGCCGGGACGATCCAATCCGGTGATTCCAGCGGTGACCGTGGCTCCTACGTTCCCGACGGCATCATTCGATCCGGCAACGGATTTCTAAACGCTGCAGTCTGAACCAGCTGTATCCGCACGCATGGCGCCGATTCCTCTCACGGGGAGTCGGCGTCGGCGTTTGCGGAGGCCGATTTACTTCGCGGCAGCACTGCCACTCTCGAGCAGGACTGGCTTGGAGCCGATGGCAATCATTCCCGCAACGGCAGAACTACTTCCGTTGAGATCGCGCAGTCTCGTGAAGGCCTTGTCGGGCTGGTAGGAAGACGTCGCGCGGGTGTCGTAGGAGTGCGACGCGTTCCAGACAATTCGCGCCTGATAACCGCCGGGACGCGTCAGATCGCAGGTCCAGACGTCGCGGTCGCCGGAACATGGCTTGCTGAAGGTCGCACCGACCAGCCAGTTGTAAACCTGGCCGTAGGCGATGCCGGCCTTATAGGTTCCATTCGACGCATCCCATAGCCCACCCCAGGCTTGCGGGTTCGATCCCATGTCCCACATATACCAATACGCGCGCTGCACGCCGGCGGACGCTTGCAGAATGAGCCAACGCGCAACGTAGGCGGCTTGCGCGTCTGGATTGGGCATTTCACCGTTCGTACCCCAGCCGCCCTCGGTTGCCCAGAGCGGCTTGCCTGCCATGCCACCCTGCTCCATCAGCGATCGAATGGTCGCGATCTTGCCCAACAACGTGTCCGGACATTCGGGAGAATGTCCGCCGTGCGGGCATCCGCTGCCTTCAAAAGTTTCGGGAAATGGAGCGGGATTGATGCCGTGCGTGCGCGCGGCATAGGGATGGAATGCGACGGCATCCGGGTAATTTCCATACGGGCGATAGGCGACGAGAAAGTTCCTGAACCATTCATCGTAAGAACGGCTGTCGCCGTTATTCTTGGTATCGCCCGACGTCGCAGCGGAAATGTCGGGGGTCAGAGTCACGCATGCCGCGCATTGCGCTTTGACGATCTCGACCATGTCCGAGCACATGCGAGCGCTCTCGGCATAGTTCCCGATCCAGAAGCCGTCGAGGTTCGGCTCGTTCCAACAGGAGAAAGCGATGATGCGGCAACTCCGGTACGGGGCCTTGCCGCTGCAGACGTGATCGAGCAGGCTGGTAACAAATTCTTTGAAGGAACAATCGGTGGTCGTCGTGCCTTTTAAAGGGCCTTCGCAGGCGGCCGAGGTCATCAGGTCGCGCGGCGGAGAGCAGTCCGGCTCACCCCGGTTGGGACCGCAACTGGATCGTGGATCGCGAGCCGCCCACTCCGGCGTGCGGCTGAATGTGTACATCACGCTGACGTGGTGGTCGCGGGCAGCATCGAGCCAGTAATCGAGATTTCGCCAGTTGTAACGGTTGCGGCCCTGCTCTTCCAGATGGACCCACGTCGTCAGATTACCCAGCATGCGCAAGCTGCCAAATGGAACCGAAGGCCATGGCGTGCTGGCACGGTTGATGTGCATGCCAAAAAATGCGGGCGGGATGGGACCGGCCTGAAGCGTTGATTGGGGCGCGGCGGAACTCGCCAACAACAGTGTGATGATGGCGCTTGCGAGCAGAGCTGCCGAGGACCTTGGCATGAGCACTCCCTTCCCTATCTTACCCCCGGCACACGAATCGGCAGC
>Ga0335073_10000140_pt1 | contig 84135 bp, 69 predicted proteins | sample Lox_Sample_22_FD_207093 | JGI IMG/M metagenome (GOLD analysis project Ga0335073, IMG submission 207093) | Soil microbial communities from Loxahatchee National Wildlife Refuge, Florida, United States - Lox_Sample_2.2 | ecosystem: Environmental > Terrestrial > Soil > Wetlands | place: USA...
TTTGCGCGCCGCTGAAACGTCCATCTTCCGCATCGTAACTATTGGAAACGATTTTTACGCTGTCCACCGAGTCTTCAGAAGGGGTAATCACCGTCGAACCGCCCCAAACAGAGCTGGTGGTGCTGATTCCGTCGATCGAAATGCCGTTATTTTCGGTTTGCTGACCGCTGGCGATAACTTGCGCGCCGTTTTCCGTTTTGAAGATGCCATCGGCTCCGCCCGACTGTCCTCCGCCGCTCTGCGTTCCGGGCAGGTTGTAACCGTTGCTTCCGCCTCCGCCCTGGGAGCCGTCCGAAAAGGAGCCCGGAGCCAACTGCGCGAGCTTCAGCACATCGCGTCCAAAGGATGGCAGGTGCTGGATCTGGTCGGAAGTAACCGTGCCGTTTAGCGAGGCTGTCTCGGTATCGAGAGCAGGAGTGGAATCGCCGCTGACGGTCACACTTTCGGTGACCGCGCCGACTTCCAATTGGATGTTAATGGCGTTGGCTTGCTCGGCGATGACACTGACATTGTCCAGAGATTTTTTCTTGAAGCCAGATTTCTCCGCCGTCAAAGAGTAGCGGTTGGGAGGCAGCGCGTTGAAATTGTAAATTCCGGCATCGTTAGTCGTCGCTACCAGCGTTTGGTTGGTGTCGAGATTCTTTAGCGTCACCGTGGCGCCGGAGACGACCGCGCCTGAGGGATCGGTAACGACCCCTTGAATCGAGGCCCGATATTGCGCGTCCGCCAATCCAGCCACCGAAATCAGAGCTGCAAACATCAGTGCAATGCGAATGGAATACTTCGAAGTGGTCATTGATGAGTCCTCCCCGCACAGCCACCCAAATTGCCGAATTGCTCTGCACCCCGAACTAAATCGGTTAACTAAGTTGCTGGCTAGCATAGTCCGGTGATTTTTGAATGTCAACGATTCCCATTTTTGATCCCTTGGCAGCGCAACGCTTGTTTCAGCGGTTGGCACGACGCCCCCTCGTCCTGTCTGTTCGATTCACGACAGGACGCGCAGGTTCTTTTATTTCGTAAGGATTGCTCCGAAGGATACATTCCGCAGGCCCATGAAAGCTGGCGCTCCGACGGAGAGTGCGGCTTACCGTGTTACTGCCCTCACAGGGTACGGAGCCAGTGTTGGAGGCGGGCAGCTTCGGCGTCGATCAAATCCACGAGCGTTGAGGTGGCCGCCCTGTCTTGCAGGTAACTCCGGCGGGACAGGCTCGGCTACAGATAAAGCTGTATTGACCCGGAGCGCGCGGACCTTTATCACGGTACGCCTCAGCAATCGCCGGTACTTTCCCTCCGAGGTGTTCCCATGAATCCGCAAGCCCTTCCCCAAGCAGACCTGACGAACCCGACACAAGGGGTGCCCATGCTGCAGCGCTACGTACGCGCCCTGCTGGTTTCCGCGCGTCTGGAAGTGCGCAGACCGCTGCTACAGATCCTCGAAAGCTTTTCGACGGACGTCGTGTGCTGTTCCACGGTGGCGCAAGCCGAAGAAGTGCTTTCCGGAAGGGTGTTTGAAATCGTCTTCTGCGACGAGCACCTTCCGGATGGCTCGTACGCCGATCTGATTCATCCGCAGCATTACGAGCACCGGGTTCCCCGCGTCATTGTGGCCACGAGAGTCGGCGAGTGGGAGCTTTATCTGGAGGCTCTGCGCAAAGGTGCGTTCGACGTGGTTCGTGCGCCCTGGTACGCGACGGACGTCGAGATGACCGTTATCCGCGCCCTGCGCGAAGAAGAAACCCACTCGCCAACCGTGTGAGACGCCGGCAACGGAGAGAATCAAGGGCCTAGGGTGTGGCCTATCTTTACTGAATGAGGCAAAACTGACGGCAAGGAAGAGCTATGTTCGCTGAAAAGAATGCGGAAAAGATTCGCGAACGCGCCTACCAACTTTTCCTCGAGCGCCAGCACGAGGGGCCGGGTGACGCGCTTTCCGATTGGTTGGTGGCCGAACGCCAACTCGAGTGGGAGGAAGCAGAGCGGCATCGCGGGCCGGCGCGGCTGGGTTGGCATCACCAACATCACCACACGCTTACCGACGACTCTGGCTGCGATCTGGAGAATCCGACCTGAGCAAGCGTTAGCGCGACATGAGTCCGCGATAGATGATCATGCCGGCCTGCAACCGCTGCATTAGAACAGGATCGGCTGTTCGAGTGCACAAGACCAGAAAGCTATTCCCGGGGAGAATATTCCGCAGCGCCGGAGTTCGTTGGCACGCTGGCTAGTAATCCGGGCTGGCCATTCGAGGCGTGCCAATGTTCAACCGCCGCGGCTGTGCCGTCCTGCAATTTGGCTGCGTATGCGGTGATCCACGTGCCCGGCGCGAACGCCATATAGATCATCAAATTTGTGTCGCTGGCGTGACCCGGCTGTTTTCCGCCGGCCCGGCCGGCTTCGCTGGATTTTGGGGCCTGCCCTTCCTTGCCGTTGTGGGCGGCGTTCTGTGGCGGCTCGGAGCCTGCGGGGCGCCTCCCCGCGCTTCGGAACAACAAGGTCCCCTGCGGATCAATTTCCATCTGGTCGGCGTGGAGATGCACGCACTCGCGTTCCCCGTCTGCCAAACCTTCAAGAATCACGCACCAGTAATAACTGCCGTATTCGATCGCCGCCATTCTCTCGCTACCCCCTCTTCCGCACCAGGCACCGGTGAGCGCAGGCACCCAGACTCGCATTTTGACAATCGCCAGTCCTTAGGGTCTTTGTTGTAATTCCAGAGAAAACAATCCCACGAGCGCGAGCTCCCACAACACGCAGCAAGTCCGGAACTATCGTAGACTCGGGGCGGACAATTGCGAGGGCACGTGGCCGAAGCGAAGGTCGAATATCAGCAGCGGCTGGAGAAATTTCTACGGGTAGCGGAGACGACGGACCGCCAGCACTTGCGCGTGGGCTACGCCAAACTGCTGGTGGTGGGCGCGGGATTGCTGGTTTTGTGGATGGTCTTCGCCCGGCACTGGATCACCGCATGGTGGCTGGCAGCGCCCGTGGTCGCCTACGGACTGTTCGCGGCGCTACATGGGCAGATCCTGGCGGCGAAGAACCGGGCCATTACCGCGGCGAACTTCTATCGCCGGGGCATCGCTCGGTTAGAAGACCGTTGGGCTGGAAGCGGCCGGACTGGAGAACATTTCCGCAATCCCGAGCATGTCTACGCCGACGATCTGGATCTCTTTGGACGCGGGTGCCTTTTCGAACTGCTCTCGACCGCGCGCCTGCCTATGGGCGAAAGCAAATTGGCGGCGTGGTTGTGTGAAGGCGCGCCGCTGCCGGAAATAATGGAACGGCAGGGACTGGTGCAGGAACTGCGTGAAAAGTTGGACCTGCGCGAAGATCTTGCGGTGATGGGCGAAGAGTTAGGCGGGCGGCTGAATCCCGAGGCGCTGATGAAATGGGCCGAGCAAGGGTCGATTCTGCCGTCCGGCTCGTGGCGCTGGCTCATGGCTTTTCTGGGCCTGGCGGCCGGAATATTGGGCATCTACTACTTGTCGACGGCGGTGCTTTGGCCGTTGTTGTGCGTTTTTGTGGTTGAAGCGGCGGTGCTGGCTTGGCTGCGGCGTAAAGCCCACAGCGTTATGGAAGGTGTGGACTGCAATGCGGAGGGCTTGCTGCTCTTTGCCCAGATTTTGCAACGGTTGGAACGCGAGCCATTCGCGGCGTCGCGGCTGCGACGGTTTGCCGCCGAATTGAAAGACGAACCGGCCTGCGCGTCGAAGGCGTTGCGCCAGTTTGCCCGCATCGTTTACTGGATTGATGCCAGCGATGGCGTAGTGGCGAAAATGGCGGAGCTGCCGTTTCTTTACAGCATCCAAGCCGCAATGGCCGCCGAAGCGTGGCGGCGGCGCTGCGGCGGGAAGCTGCGCCGGTGGGCGGAGATTGCGGGCGAAGTCGAGGCGTTGCTCTCGCTGGCGGGCTACTCTTACGAACATGCCGAAGACCCATTTCCGGAATTTGTGGACGCCGAGAATGGCGCGGGATTTTTTTCCGGCGACGCGCTAGGCCATCCGCTCATTGCGCAAGCAGTTTGCGTGCGCAATAGCGTGCGTCTGGATCCGCAGACGCGCGTGCTGCTGGTCAGCGGATCCAACATGTCCGGGAAGAGCACGTTTCTGCGCGTTGCGGGAGTGAATGCGGTGCTGGCGATGGCCGGAGCGCCGATTCGCGGCCAGCGGCTGCGCCTAACCCCGCTCAAGATTGGCACCCGCATTCGCAGCACCGATTCCTTGCAGGAGGGCCGCTCGAGTTTCTTCACCGAGATCCTGCACATCCGCAAAGTGTTCGCGTACGCCAGCGGGAATGTGCCGCTGCTGTTTTTGTTCGACGAACTGCTGGAGGGGACCAATTCCAAGGACCGGAGAATTGGCGCCGAAGGGCTGGTGCAGGGGTTGCTCAAACGCCAGGCCATCGGGATCATCACCACGCATGATTTGGCGCTGACAGAGATAGCGCCGGTCGTCGGCGCGGTGCTTAAGAACATGCATTTCGAGGATCAGGTCGCTGATGGAAAGATGCGCTTTGACTACCGACTGCGCGAGGGCGTCGTGGAAAAAAGCAATGCGCTCGAGTTAATGCGGTTGATCGGCCTGGAAACCTGAACCAAGCGCCCGCCATCCCGGGCCGGTAGCTTAGCATTCTCAAACGCACCAGCTTGGGAATTGGATGTCACTAGCGATTCGCGGCGGTTTGCGGCGGCGTGACTTTCGCGCTCGTGTTGCCTGCTTCGAGCGAAAGATTTGTGCGTATCAGCGAGTCGACCTTGTTCCAGACTTCGGGATCGCACTCAATCTGGATGTGCGGCTTCATGAAGGCGCGGTCGTACCACGGATACTGTCCGCAGCTCAGCGGCTTGTCTTTATAGTCCGAACGGAAATTCCCTAGAATCCGTGTTCGCAAAGGATTCGCGGCGCGGATTTCCGATTTGCCGTGCAGCATCCCGTCGGTCTGGTAGAAGTTGACGGCTTGCTCGACGTTGGCGGGAATCAGCGAATCATTTTCGCCAAATTTTGACACGCTATCCACTTGAATTGTCAGAGCCACCGGAATGCCGTCTTTCTCCAATTGGCGAGCGAGTTCCACGGTTTCTGACGCGCCCCAACTGTGCCCAAAGATGATGACTCGTGCATTCTGTTTCTCTTCAGCCGAAAGCGCCCCGGGCCGGCCCCCACGCAGGAGGCGCAAAACCGAATCGTGGGCGTCCTTGCCGCGATGGTTTTCAAACAGTTGCACCGCTACCGTGGAAAAATCGCCGCGCAGGCGATCCGCGAGTTGCACCTCGGTGTGCACGCGATCATCGTGGCGGACAAAACCACCTACGAACCCAATCACGATGGCTGTCGGAGAAGCGGGCGGCGCAGGAGTTGCGGCGGGATTCGGCTTCGCTTCATCCGACACCAAGGTCAGGCAAATCGCCAAAAAGAGAACCTGGAAAGTTGAGCCCATGCAGACCCGTCGGGGCGAACGCTACATCAATACAGATTGTTCCAGCAAGAGTAAAGTTGCACTGAGAGTTGCAGTCACATCAGTATGCTCAGTACCGTTTGCAGAAGGGCCGCGGGCGAGAGAATGTAAGAAAATCCGTCGCCGGACTCGGTGAATAAAAGGAGAAAACGCCCCAAAGCCGGTTTGGGGGACGTACTTCTAAGTCATTGAGAAAGCGCTTCTTAGGGGAGGCTTTGCGATTTTTGTATGAGGTATTTCCCGTATGCTGAATCCCGTAAATTTTGCAAAAGTACTATTGACTGCCTTCGCTCATGGAAATACTGTGGTTTGTGCTGATTCGGCCCCAGTAGACAGCTCACCTTGGCGAGGCCACGCATGCCGACCGAAACCGAAACGATTGCCTCCTCAGTAGCTAGCGGCAAAACTCTAGAAGCGCGTTGGGAAAAACTACGCAATTACCCGCGAGTCGTCTCTCGTGTTAAATTCCGCGTCGAGTGGGAAGACGGCGCTGACCGCCAGTCCGCCAACGGCGTTACCGTGGATGTGAGCAAATCCGGTTGCCTGGCGGTGGTCGGAGCTGGACTTCCTCTCCGCAAACGGGTGCGCCTGATTCACGCCACCAGTGGACGAAGTGCGGACGCTCATGTCGTTTGGCGTGACCACGAGGCTTGGGACGTAGGTCTGGAACTGGTAAAGCCCGACGCCTCTTTTTGGGGCGTCAAGTTCTAAGGACCTTCTGCCGGCTCTTTTAGTTTGGCCACTTCTCTCGCGGCAAGTTCTTCTCGATCGTATCAAGATTCTGAAAACCGTCCTTGATGACGGTTTGCCTTACGTTTTCCTTCGTCACCACCACCGGATTCAGAAATACCGCCTGAACCGTTCTCGAACCATTAGCGATGGAAACCGCGTTTTTCATTGGCGTTCCCTTCGCCAAACTCACCGCCGCTTCCGCGGCGACCCGCGCCTGCAAACGCACCGGCTTATACACCGTCATGGTCTGCGTGCCTTCCAGAATCCGAATGATCGCCGCGAGATCGGCGTCCTGTCCGGAAACCAAAACTTTGCCCGCAAGCTGATGCTCCGCCAGCGCTTGGATGGCTCCCCCGGCGGTTCCGTCATTCGAAGCCACGACAGCCGCGATGTCGCCTTTAGTTGCGTCGACCGCGCCAGCCATAGCTGCATAAGCGACCGTGGGTTCCCAATCCTTGGTCCAGGAATCGGCGACGATGCGGATTTGTTTGCGATCGATCATCGGCTGCAGCACCCGCAGCTGCCCTTGGCGCAGGATTTTCGCGTTCACGTCCGAGGGCGAGCCTCCAATCAGCACGTAATTCCCTTTGGGTGCCAGCCGCGCAAGGACGGAGGCCTGCAGTTCGCCGATTACTTCGGGATTCGTGCCCACAAAGAAGTCCACATCGGCATCGCGCACCAGGCGTTCGTAGGCCAGCACCGGCACGTGCCGCGCTTTAGCCGCGGACACAATGCGCGCCGCCTTGTCGGTATCATGTGCCACGAGGACCAGAACATTCACCCCCGCGTCCACCAGTTTTTTAGACTGCTCGAGCTGCAGTTCGTCATCTCCCTCGGCCGTTTCCACCAGTACCCGCGCACCGAGTTCGAGGGCGCGCTTTTGAAATGCGTCAATATCGGTTTGCCAGCGTTCCACCTTCAGCGAATCCATCAAGTACCCGATAGTGATTGCGGAGTCGTGCGTGGAGACGGCTTGCGACTGGATCGGAGTTGCTGACGTGAACAAGACCGTCGCCATCGAAACCGGGAGAAAGAATCGATGCCAGAGTTCCATCTGTTTTTCACCGCCGCTGAACTACCAACCTAACATCGCCGCCGAGACGCGGCTGTAGTCGAAAAATCGTGCACGGTGAAAGAGTAACGCCAAGGGTCGGGAGGCACAGCGGTTCGTGGCCGCGGGGAGAAAGTGACCGGTTTCGAGACACCCCGTCCCGCCCGTGCAGCGAACGGGTGTCGAGAGCTGGCCAGTCGGTCGAGCAAATGCCGTGGCCGCAGCTAGTTGGCTGGGTCCGGGCTTGGAATAACAATTGCTCGGAGTAGAGGATGTAGATATCCTACTCCCGTAGGATGTAGACTATCTACACCCGAAGGAAGCGAGCGCGTGGTGATGAAGACCCGCTATCAGAACCGCATCGAATTGCTGCAAGGCACGCTGGACTTGCTGATCCTGGAAACACTCCGCTGGGGTGCCTACCACGGTTACGGCATCAGCCAGGCCATTCGCGCCAGCTCCCGAGACGTGCTGCAGGTGGACACCGGGTCGCTCTATCCGGCCCTGCACCGGCTGGAGCGCCAGAAATGGATCGCGGCGGAATGGAAGCTCTCTGAAAACAAGCAGCGCGTGCGCGTCTACCGGCTGACCGCGAAAGGCAAGAAACAACTCGCGTCGGAACGGTCGCGCTGGGCGGTCGTCTCCGATGCGATCGCGGGTGTCCTGAACGCCGCCAAGAAGGGAAGTGCGGCATGAACCTCTTTCGGCGGCGAGCACGCGATCGCGAACTTGACGAAGAACTCCAGAGCCATTTGCACATGGCCGAGCAAGACCGATTGGACCGCGGAGTTTCCGCCGGCCAAGCAGCCGCAACCGCGCGCCGCGAGCTGGGAAACGCCCAACTCATCAAGGAAGTGACCCGCGAGATGTGGGGCGGAGCTTCTCTCGAGCGTCTCGCGCAAGACCTCCGCTACGGCTTGCGCATGCTCGGCAAAACACCTGGTTTTACGGCTGTCGCGATACTCACTCTGGCTCTCGGCATCGGCGCCAATACCGCGATTTTTTCCGTGGTCAATGGAGTGCTCTTCAATCCGTTGCCTTATCCACATCCCGAGCAACTCGTAACCTTGAGCGAGAGCAAGCCCAATTTCGCCACCGGCTCCATCTCTCTTCCGAATTTCCTGGACTGGCAACGCGAGAATCACACTTTTTCGGGGATGGCCATGTCCCGGGGCAATATCGTGAACCTCACCAACCGCGGCGAGCCCGAACAATTGCGGGTGCGCTTCATCACCTCCGATCTCTTCTCGGTATTGGGCGTCAACCCTCTCCTTGGCCGCACTTTCGCCCCCAACGAGGATCGCATCGGCGGTTCCCCCATCGCCTTGATCAGTGAAGGCTTGTGGCGCCGCAAATTCTCTGCTTCGCCCGAGGCTATCGGGCAGACGCTAGCGCTGGACGGCACGGGTTATGCCGTTGTCGGCGTCATTCCTGCGAGCTTCGCGCTCAGCCTCGGAAGTTTCAACAATATCGATGTCTATCTTCCAGTCGGCCAATGGGGCAATCCACTGTTGCCGAATCGCGGCGCCGGCCTCGGTTTTCACGGCATCGGCCGCCTAAAGCCGGGCGTCACTATCGAACAAGCGCGCGCCGACCTGGCGGCAATTTCGCAGAGTCTGGCGATCACGTATCCGGACACGAATAAAGGGATTGCTGCGGCGATGTTCCCCCTGAAGCAGGACGTCGTCGGCAGCGTGCGTGTTCTGCTGCTGGTTCTGCTGGGAGCCGTTGGCTTTGTTTTGCTGATTTCCTGCGTCAATGTCGCCAATTTGATGCTGGCGCGCTCTTCCGCGCGGGCGCGAGAATTCGCGGTTCGTACGGCCTTGGGTGCCAGCCACAGCCGCATCATCCGCCAGCTGCTCACAGAAAGCCTGCTGCTTTCCTCGATCGGCGGCGGGTTAGGGCTACTCTTGGCGGCTTGGGGCACGCAGGCCGCTCTGCGCCGGTTGCCCGCGGGTTTGCCGCGTGCCGGCGAAGTCGGCCTGGATGGCCGCGTTCTTCTCTTCACGACGGTCGTCTCCCTCGCCTCTGGACTCCTCTTCGGGCTCGCTCCTGCGTTGCGTGGCGCGCGGACCAATGTGCACGAAACGCTCAAGGAAGGCGGTCGCGGCCAGAGCGGCGCCCGGCACCGCGCGCAGGGCGCCCTGGTCGTCGCGGAAATGGCGCTGGCGTTAGTGTTGCTAATCTCCGCCGGACTCATGCTGCGCAGCTTGCAGGCGCTCTGGAACGTCAACCCGGGGTTCAACTCCCACAATGTTCTGTCCTTTGGCGTAGCTTTGCCGCCCTCCATGCGCGCCGCCACTGCGGATGGCATTCGCGCTGCCTTGCGCAACGTCGATCAGCAAATGAAAGCTGTTCCGGGCGTGACCGCCGTATCGCTCTCCTGGGGCGCCCTGCCTCTCGCCGGCGACGACGAAGACCTTTTTTGGATCGAGAGCCAGCCCAAGCCGGCCACCGACAATGAAATGAAAATGGCGCTTAGCTATGTGGTGCAGGAAGACTATCTTCGCGTGATGGGCATTCCGCTGGAACGCGGCCGCTTTTTTTCGGCGCACGACAACGAAACCGCGCCGCGCGTGGCCGTCGTCGACGACGTTTTCGCCAAGCAATATTTTGCAGGTCAAGATCCTCTTGGCCAGCGCATCGTAATCCCTAACAAAGGCGGCAGTGCCGAAATCGTCGGCATCATCGGCCACGTCAAGCAGTGGGGCCTCGATTCCGACGACACCGAATCGCTCCGCGCGCAGCTGTACGTCCCTTACATGCAGCTTCCCGATGCCGCCATGCAGCTCTCCTGGAACGGCACCGGCGCTCTCCTACGCTATGAACCCGCAGCCGCCGCCACGGTCGGCGAATCCGTGCGCGCGGCGATTCGCTCCATCAGTAGCGAGCACCTCATGACCCAAGCCCAAACCATGGATGAGATCATCGCCAACTCTTTAAACGCGCGGCGCTTTTCCATGTTGCTCCTCGGCGTGTTCGCCATCGTTGCTCTCGGACTCTCGGTCGTCGGCATTTACGGCGTCGTTTCCTATCTGGTCGGCCGGCGCACGCAGGAAATCGGCATTCGCATCGCCCTCGGCGCGCGCTCCCCGGACGTGTTGCGCATGATCCTCAACGAAGGAATGCGAATGACGCTGCTCGGCGTGGCCATCGGCTTTCTGGCCGCGCTGGCGCTTACCCGGGTGATGGCCAGCATGCTCTTTGGCGTGAGCGCCACTGATCCGCTCACCTTCTCAGGCGTCGCTTTACTGCTGGCGCTGGTTGCCGTTGCTGCTTGCTACATCCCAGCTCGCCGTGCTACCCGCGTCGATCCCATCGTCGCCCTTCGTCACGAATAGCCGTTAAAAGAAACGCTAACGCAAACTCTCTCTCCCCTCGCCCTCCGGAGCCAATCCCGCAGCGCACCCGCATGCTATACTTCTCGCCAAAATGGAGTCACAACAAGCGCGGCATCGAAGTGGGCTGCAATTTCTCGCATGCGCCTGGATCGTCGTCGCGCAAGTCTGGTATTACGCTCAGTTCCGTAGCCAGTTTCACGACGTTTTAGCTCCGATCCTTCGCAAAGTATGGCATTAGTTGCCTCTTTCGGAATTCTCCTGGCGGTCCTCCTCTTCGCGTACGTCGCCGCTTCCCTAGGACATTCCGTCCTACGATTGTGCCAAATACGTCTTGTCTCGGACGTGGACCATCTGCTCTGCAGCGCCGCATTGGGCGTGATCGTTATCGAGGCTCTCTTGTTCTTTGTGCAGCTCACGCTGACCATCCGCGCGGGAATAGTTTGTGTCTTCATCGTCGCTTTTCTGGCCGGACTCCGCGATGCCGGGCGCATCCGCCAATCTCTGAACGGCTTGTGCAGGAGGCTCGCCCCTGCACCCTGGCAACAAAGAACCCTGGCGGGCCTGACCGCCGTGATTTTGCTCTCACAGGGATTAGCCGCCATGGCTCCAGTTACCGGCTCGGACGCCCTGCATTACCACTTCACGACGCCGCTGCTCACCTTGGAAACCGGCTTCCACCCGGACTTTTTCCTTTCGCATAGCTTCTTTACCGGACAGGGGCATCTCCTCATTCTTGCCGGCTTAGCCTTTGGCAGCGCAAGGTTGGCCATGGGCTTTTTATTTTTGGGCGGCGTTTTGGCCGCGCTGGGCGCAGCCGCCCTCGCGGCGCGCTGGAGCGGCCCCGCCTGGGGTTGGACGGCCACTTTGGTTTTTCTCCTGACGCCGGTTGTGTTTTGGCAGACCACCACCGCTGGGGCGCCGGACGTCTGGATGGCATTTTTTGTAGTCGCTGGCCTGCTGATGATCTCGGAGGGGCAGAACCCGCCGGCCTTCCGCGGCGCGATTGTGGCGGGCGCTTTTGCGGGAGCCATCGCCGGAACCAAATACACCGGCTGTATCATTGCCGCCGCCCTGGCCCTCGCCTACTTCTGGGAAATGCGTTCCCTCGCGAGGCAGCTATTCTTTTTTCTCGGCGCGTTGTTTGCCGGTGTGTATCCGTATGCCCGAAATCTTGCCTGGACTGGCGACCCCGTTTTTCCGTTTCTGCTGCGCCGGATTTCTCCAAACAGGGTGAATGTCTTCGGCTTGGCTTCCTTGCTCGCGGACACTGGAGCCCAGGGGCACCGCAGCTTGTGGCAGTTGGTCAGGTTCCCTTTCTTTGCCGCAATTGATCACGCGCATCTCGGCTTTTGGCAATTCTTCGGGCCCCTCGTGCTTGCTTTTGCGCCGCTTCTTGTTCTTGTCGTGCGCAATACGCCAGTATGGCGCGCCACTCTGATCGTCTGGGTCTTCAGCGCAATCGGGATCGGCGCCTCCTCCGGAATGCTGCGATTTATGGTTCCGCTGTTGCCGATGGCGCTGGCCGCGATCTTGGGCGGCGTAGCGCAAGCCGCAAATAAGCGATGGAAAGCCGTGCAGTTTGTGTCCGTAGCGACGCTCACAGTCTTTCTATTCTTTGGAGCTGGCGCGTTTGGGCTATATGCGCGGGGCGCTCTGGCAGTTGCCTCGGGATTCGTGTCGCGCAAGCAATACCTGGAACGTCAGGCTCCCGACTATGCCGCCGCGGAATTCGTGAACCAGACGCTCGGCACCCGCCCGACACAGGGAAAAACCGCAGTCTTCCTGCGCCACCTGTTCTACCTTCGCGTGCCCTACCTCAATTGCGACCCCACCTCGAGCTGGGCCATTGACCCGGCGCGGCTGCAAACTCCCGCCGAATGGCTCAGTCTATTTCAGCGTGAAAATGTCCGTTGGGTAGTGCGCGGCGCAAACTATCCGGAGTCCATCGCGGCCCCACTTCTCGAGTTGGAGCGCGAGAACCACCTCGTTCCCATCGCCAGCACCGAAGTCTCGGACTTCGCCGGCTTACGCCTCTCCGGCCAGCGCGAAGCGGTGCCCTTGGAAATTCTCGAACTGAAGTAGCACTATCGCCCCATCGTCGCGACCGCGGTTTGAGAGACCAATACCGCCGTGCTCCAGCCGAGCTCTTTGCGGTCAGCTTCTGTCCACCCCGCCATTGCATTACCTCTAAAATCGGAACGAATTGTAGGTCGCAACATCTTGCGGATCGCGGTAAAGTAGAGTTGCTCACGCAAAGGAAAATGATTTTACTGCGAGCGCGCGGAATGCGTTCGGCTGCTTATTTTAGAGGTATCGAATCGGACGGGTTGTGATAAGACGATCGGAAGCGACGAACACCCAGTCGTCGGATCAAGCACTATCCAAGCGCATCCCCGAGCTCGACGGCTTGCGGGGAATGGCAATATTGCTCGTGTTCTTGGCCCACTACCTGGGCGGCGCCGGCCATCTTCACTTCAGAGCGCCAATTCGACATATCTTTTCCGCTATGAACGTAGGCTGGAGCGGAGTTGATTTATTTTTTGTACTCTCCGGATTCTTGATCGGCGGAATTCTGTTGGAAGCAAAAACTGCGCCGCATTATTTTCGAGCTTTCTACATGCGTCGCGTCCATCGAATTCTGCCCATCTACTATTCGTGGATTTTGCTCTATGCGGTCATCGTGCTGGTTGCTCTGGCAGGGGGACCAAATCCGTTTTCTGCCTCGGAACGCGATCTAAAGCAGGTTCTGCCGCAGCTTCTTTTTCTCCAGAATTTTCAGTTAAGCCTCTATCCCTTCCAACAGGCTTGGTTCGTGGTGACCTGGTCGCTGGCAGTCGAGGAGCAATTCTATCTTTTTGCCCCGCTCGTAATCCGGTTTCTCACGACGCGCAATCTCGTCGTAGCGCTCCTGTCGGCCATCGCCGGGGCTCCCCTCATACGCTTCCTCGTTTTTCGCTATTGGTTTCCCAACACGCTTGCCGCTGTATACCTCTTGCCCTGCCGTGCCGATGCGCTTGCCCTGGGAGTTCTGCTTGCAGTCGGTTGGCGTTCGCAGGCTTTTCGTGCCTTTAGTGCCCGGCACCACCGCCTGCTTCAGTTGATGCTCTTTTTTCTGTTCGCGGGGATCTGCTGCACGCTCAAGTGGATGGTCGGGCCGGTCACCCTTCTCCGAGCAACGATTGGGTATTCCTGGTTCGCCGTGCTCTATGTGTGTCTTCTGCTTTTGGCTCTATCACAAACCGATACATGGCTAGCTGGCATCTTCCGCTGGAAGAGCCTGCGATGGCTCGGGACTGTCTCCTATTGCGTATATATCATTCATTTAGCCATACTTTTGCTTTCGCACCAGCTCATCCTTCACAGCGCACCAGAGTTTTATAGCCTTCCAGGCGCTGCCGTCACCGCCCTTGCGGCGGTTCTGACCCTGGCTCTGGCTGCTCTGTCGTGGCGTTATTTCGAGAAGCCGCTGATTAGACGAGGCCACACTTACGCGTATGAAGGAGAGACCTCCCAGAGGTTATTTCTGAAGCCCTCCGGAGAGCCCTCGCTCACGGAAACTCCGGAGAGCAACATGTGAGCCGGGCACGCAACATCTTCTTCTCTCTCGCGCTTCGGCGGGGGGCACGGTCCCGTGCGTGGGGATCCCTGCAGCGCGCTTCCAAGGAGGAATTGCGAGCCAAAGATTCAATGCCGCCAACAACTACCAATGCGGGACTTCATGAATTCGTAGCCAGATGCGTGCTCGCGGAGTACGCCCGTCCGGGTGTTCGCGCCGCCGACCTGGGCAGCGGTCCTGGCGCCATGGCCGCGCGCCTAAAAAGCATGGGCTGCGAGGTTTTGGCCGCCGACCGGGATCTGGCCGGCTTTGAAGCCGACGTACCGCATCGGCTTGTGGATTTCAACCAACGGGATTTTGCCGCAATCCTGGGCGAACGTACCTTCGATCTAGTCACTGCTATTGAAGTGATTGAGCACGTTGAAAGTCCCATCGCCTTCTTGCGAAACGTCGGCCGCCTGTTAGCTCCTGGTGGAATTGCCGTGCTGACTACTCCCAACGTGGATTCATTGCCTGCCCGGATAAAATTCCTGGTCGCCGGGAAAATCAGAACCATGGATGAGCGCGGCGAGCCCACACATATCTCTCCGATCTTCCTCGATCTCTTGCGCAGACAATTCATGCCGCTAGCCGGCACGCGCCTCCGCCAGCACCTGGTTTTTCCGCCCAATGGTTACCAATTAACCCGCCAGCCCTTGGCCTACATGTTTCGCGTTGCCTCGCGACTGCTTCCCGGCGAAGCTTTGCTCGGCGATAACCACGTGTTAGTTCTCGAGGCCCAAGCGTGAGACCCGCTTTGGGTATCCCTGCGGGACGCTCAAACCGCAAAGCGCTATACACTTTCGGTTTTTTCGTATTAGCGGCGGTCTCGGCTTACGAAGTGGCTCAGTACGTCATCAGCAACGATATGGAAGGACTGGCGTATGTGGCACTTCTCGGAGCGGGCGCCGCGATTGTGGTTGCGATCTTGAATAACTGGCGAAACGGAGTGTACTTTCTGCTGGCCTGGCTCTTGTTCGAAGACCTCGCGCGAAAGTTCCTCGGCAACAATATGGCGATTTACTTCGCCAAGGATTTTTTTGTGTTGCTCGTTTACATTTCTTTTTTTGCGGCTTACCGCCGAAAAGAAGCCACGTTCTTTCGTCCCCCTTTCCTGATACCGGTGTTGATATTCGTTTGGTTCGGCTTCATGCAGATCTTCAATCCAGCTTCCACCAGCATTTGGTACGGGCTGATGGGTTTCAAAATATTTTTCTACTACGTGCCCTTGGTATTCATCGGCTACGGGCTGCTGAATTCGGAAGAAGAGCTTCGAAGATTTTTTAAGGTGAATTTGATTCTCGCGTTGGTCGTCATTGCTCTCGGCATTGCCCAGTCCATTCTAGGACCAACTTTTCTGAACCCGGCCATACAGGCGGAGGACTTGCGTTTCGGAAGTTCGCTGTATCGCGTTTCGCCGATTACCGGCGCGGTGGCTTATAGACCAAACGGTGTGTTCGTCAGCGCTGGACGTTACGCGAACTTCATTTTGGTTGCCTGGCTGCTGGTGCTTGGGTTCAGTGGATATCTGTTGCTTCGCCAAAAGCACGGCAGACTCCTTGCGTTTATTGCCATTCCGGTCGCGGCAGCAGGTTCATTTCTCACCGCATCCCGGGGGTCGTTGGTGTGGGGGCTTATAAACGCTGCCGTAACTAGCGTGGCTTTCCTCTGGGGCGCGCCTTGGAAAGAAGGAGAAGTCTTGCGGACGATGCGCTCGATTCAGCGAGTGGCGGTCGGCATCGCGCTCGGCATGGTTCTCCTCTTTTACCTGTACCCCGACGCTCTGCTTTCGCGGCTGGCGATCTATCAGGAAACCCTCGATCCCAATAGCCCAGCCAGCGAAGTGGCCAACCGCGGTTGGACGTATCCGGTCCAGAATTTCATGGCCGCTTTCACCTATGAACGTTGGCCCTACGGATACGGCATTGGCACGACCGCATTGGGCGGGCAATATGTAGCTCGTTTCTTTCATGCCACGCCACCTGTCGTCGGCGTAGAGAGCGGCTTCGGAACCCTTATCGTAGAAATGGGCATTGGTGGCCTAATTCTTTGGATTGGCATGGCCGTAGCCATTGTTCTTGCGGCTTGGAGAATAGTTAAGAAACTGAAAGGCTCTCCCTGGTTTCCACTGGGCTTTGTAATATTTTGGTATGTGTTTTTTATGCTGCTCCCCGCAGCTTTCGGCAGCATGGTGGTGTACGAGGATTTTCTGCTGAACGCTTACTTCTGGCTGATGCTCGGGTTGCTTTTCCGTCTACCCACTATCGCCCTTTCCGCGAAGTTTGCCATTGACGCGCCCGCAGTCCAGCGGCCCGGGCGTCGTTGGATGGCCTGACTTGCGGGTCGCCGTCGTTTCTCCGTCTGTCGATCGCCGCCACGGCACCGAGCGCGCCATGGCCGAATTGATCGAACGCCTTGCCGGCAAATATGGCTGCCAAGTTGATCTCTACGCCGAGCGCGTCGACGGATTGCCCCTCCGAGACGCGCTCGGATCGCCCGACGCCAACCAAGGAGCGATCTACTGGCACAAGGTGCCTGCCATTCCCGGTCCGCATATCGTGCGCTTCCTCGCTTGGTTGTTTCTGAACGCCTTCTTCCGGCGACGCCAGCAACGCTCGAACGGTTCGCCCTATGATCTCGTCCTTTCTCCAGGAATCAACTGCCTCCACCCGGATGTCGTGATTGTGCATGCGCTGTTTTGTCGTCTCCAGGAACTCGCACGTTCCGAAGAGGCGCCTCGATTTCGGGGCGGAATACTGCGCTACCTGCACCGGCGTCTTTACTACGGATTGCTCTCACTGCTCGAGCGTCGTGTCTATACGAATCAACGAGTCACTCTGGCCGCGGTTTCCCGCCGCACTTCGGCGCTGGTGGCGAAGCACTTTCTTCGCAGGGACGTCGCGGTCGTGCCCAACGGCGTGGCCGCGACGGAGTTTTCGCCAGCAAAACGCCTCGCCCGCCGCCCTGCGGCGCGCCGCAGGTGGGCCTTGCGCGATTCGGAGTATGTGCTTCTTCTTATAGGCAATGACTGGCGCGTCAAGGGGCTGCCCGTCGTTTTGGAGGCTCTGGCGGCGTTGCGCGATCTACCGCTGCGCCTGCTAGTGGCGGGAAATGACAATCCATCTTCCTTCCAGAAGAGGGCAGCGCAGCTAGGGTTTGCCGAACGTTGTCTCTGGCAGACGAGCGATGGCGTTGACGTCTTGGAGTTATACGCTGCGGCGGATATCTACGTGAGCCCCAGTCAGGAAGATTCCTTCGGCTTGCCCGTCGCCGAGTCTATGGCCTGCGGTTTGCCCGTGATTACCTCCGCCTGCGCCGGTGTCTCGGATTTCGTGCAGGACGCCGTGAACGGTTTCGTTCTGCAGGATCCCAGCGATGTGCCACGCCTGGCGGCCATCATCGCCCAGTTGCAGTCCAGCCCCGAGCGAGGCCAGAAAATCGGCGAACTTGCCGTTCAAAGCATCATGGCGTGGGATTGGGACCGCAATGCGGAATCTCTTTGGAAAATCTTGACGGCCCGTCGTTAAAAACGGAAAGTGCTCTGGTCCCAAGCCGGTGAACTCACTGAACTCAACCTCTTCCACTTCCGACGGACCGAGCCGCCATCGGCAGCTCTTGCCGGCGCTCACAGGTATCCGGTTCATCGCTGCATTTTACGTGGTCGTCTTTCACGCCTTACCCTGGCTGCAGCAGCGCTTTGCGCTACCGCAGCCGGTGCGAACTTTTCTCGGAAATGGCTATCTCGCTGTGAGCCTGTTTTTCATCCTGTCTGGTTTCATCCTTGCCTACACCTATGAAGGACAAATCGCCGGCTCGATCAATCGAAAGCGCTTTTGGGAAGCGCGCTTCGCGCGGATCTATCCGGTCTACGTTCTGTCCCTTTTCCTCTCCTGGTGGTTCGAGCGAGGACTGCCTGTGAAGACGAGACTCGCTGTCTTGGCTATGGTCCAAGCCTGGAATCCCCGCGCTCCGGAGTTGACCGGAGCGTGGAACTATCCCGCTTGGTCGCTCTCGGTCGAGATTTTCTTTTATCTGTGCTTTCCTTTCGTGCTGCCGCGATTCGCGAGGATCAGTGATCGGGCGTTAGTCTGCCTGATTGGTCTCGCCACTCTCGCGATTGTGTTCTTGTTCACGCCTATCCGAGGGCTGGGGATTCTAGACCGAACTTCGATGGTCTCGGCCTACATACCACTCCCCGTTTTGCGGATTCCCGAGTTTTTTCTTGGCACGGCGATCGGCCTGAAGCTGCTACGAAAGGAACGCCAGGAGGGGATTGCCGGCAACGCGTTACTGACCAGCCTGGCGGCGCTGGCAGCGGTCGCACTTCTCGCTCTGCCGATCGGCCGATGGGTCAGTCTGGTTGCGATACCCTTTGCTGTTCTCGTCTATCAGCTTGCGGCTGGAGGGACTTTGCTCGCCAAGTTTTTGTCTACCCAGCCTATGGTTCTTTTAGGGAGTGCCAGTTACGCCGTCTATTTGCTCCAGTTCCCAGCGCGGAGTTGGATGCGGGTATTTTTTCAAGATGCTTCAGGCAGGTTGGCGTCGCTTGGCGCGCCCCTCACTCCCGTAGTGCTGGTGCTTTTCTCCATCGGCGTGTTTTATTGCTGGGAAGAGCCTTGCCGAAGAAAACTAAGAGCTAGGTTTGCCCGTTCGCCAATTGCTCCGCAGGCGGATGGTCTTGCTCGATAGGCGTAGAATGGTGGGGCAAAAAAGAGTAATGAGGTTCGAGTAGAAACTTGCAGTACGATACCAACCATTGTTCGCGACGCCTGAATAGAAACCCGCGAGCGGTCCATGGATAAACCCCAGCGCTTCTTTCGTGCGCTCAGTTCCCTCAACCTGAACACCCTTCGCGTTTTGCTCACCAAAGGCGTTCAGCCCGCGTTGGAGTACGACCGATTTACTTACCGGCTGTACTCGGGTTACGGCCTCCCTTGGACTTGGAATCGCGCCCCTTGGCGATCTTCCTTGAAGATTCCGAGCATCTCAGCTGCGGAGCTCTTTCCGGAGATCGATTTCACCAGGTCTCCGGATCTTCTCCATCCCTTTCCACGCAATCTCGGGGTCATGCCGCACGAGTTGATGATTCTCGCCCATGTCGTAAGACACTTCCAGCCAAGCTGCGTTGTCGAATTTGGTACCGCGGAAGGCCGGACAAGTTTGAATATCGCATTGCATCTGCCGCGAGAAGGTAGCCTGGTTACCCTTGATTTTCCGCCGATTCCGGGCCGGAACGACGTGGGTTTCTTCTATTGGGACCAACCGGTCCGCAACAAAATCAAACAGGTGTTCTCCGGAGTCGAAGCCTGGGATTCGGCGGCCTATCGCGCTTCTGCCGATTTGGTTTTCTGTGATGCCTGTGACCAACCCGAAGGCCTGGCAGCGGAAGCGGCGCAAGCCTTCAGCATTCTCAAGCCAAGAGGCACGATCTTCCGCCATGACTACGGAACTGCCGAGGGGCCAACGTTATTTTGGAACAAACTTAGCGAGCGTCTCCCGGTGAAACATATTCAAGACACCGCTTTGCTCTGCCTGCGCGTGGATTCGGACGAGACCTACAAGACGATGCAGGAAATGTTGGCGGCCCCACCCTTGCGCGGGGCACTCAAGGTCCAAGCAAGCTGAACCTCAAGAACCCGCTCCAATTGCACGCCTTGCCTCCACCGCTTTTCGTGTGGCCTCCAGCGTAAACGTCAGCGTCTCCCTCGGAATACTGTTTACGAAAGACCCGATCATCCAGCCCAACCCCGTCGGAATGTCTCGCGTCAACGATGCCGCTTCGCTCTGCACGTACACGCCACCGTCCCGCTCTTCCATCCGCCACCATGTTTCCATGCCCCACAAGAAACCGCCGTCGTCGCCAGGCGGCTTTTCCCGTTCATCCGGCTTGCCAGGATTTTCCACTTCGGCGATGCGCGTCGCAGAGCTACGGCTGTGCGCCCGCTTTGGACTATCGCGAAAATAGCGAATATCGTGTTCCGTATTCAGCACCACGGTGATCACCTTGTGCCGCCGAAAACGCAGAAACACTCGAAAATGCTCGCCTTCTCGCGACTCAATCCTCGAACGCTCCACATCCGGGGCGTAATACGTCGACTGTTGATCGTAATCTTCCAGCACCGCGAGCACTTCTTCGAGCTTGGCGCCCGGAATAAACACCACGCCGATCCAATGATGGATCATCCCTCCCGGGCAACGGATCGCCTTCCCGTCATCCAGCGTCGCTAGCCGGCTGATCTGCACTTCTCCGCTCCTTAGCGCCTCATACGCCTTTTGCCGCTGGCTTTCCTCGAGCTCGTCAATCCATAGCCACGCCTTGCCGTCTTTCAACTCCGCCTGGTTGCGTTCTTCCGTCAAGCGCACGTATCGTTCGAAAGCCATGCGCGTGTCCACCTGTAAGTTCGGCGCGGCGTTGCCGCTTCGAGCAGACACGCCCGGCCCGCACAGCGCCCACAGCGCCATCAGCCATGCCGCCGTTCTGCCCCTCTTCGCGGGCCCGCTGCCGCTGGAATGTCCCTCCAAGTGTCGTTCCAACCCTGCGCGCAAAATGTTCCCTTACCCCGCAAATCTATGATGGTGCAAGCCTTCCGAAATTTGCCTCGTCCAGTCCATGCTGATACTGCACCAACACTGCCGCACCGCGAAGTCGCGATGCAAAACGATAGCTCCGCTGCTAAGAAATCACCGCGAGTTGGAAACTGACCGGTGGGTAAATCAGAAGGCGGGTTGGGTAGCTCGCACACGGCTCCTCGCGGAGCCGCTGTCCCCGCGCGGCCCCCAACCCGTTCCTTGGAGCTTAAAGGGTGCTTCCACGCGCCTCAATGGGCCGCTAGCGCCAGCGCAAGCGGTACCGAGGTAGTGGTACGGGCGAGCCATCAGTTCCCGTCGGCCTTTGTATGTTGTTGTAAAATAGCCCTTTATAACTGCCCATCGTGTCTCGGCCCGCCCAAAAAGTACTATCACCACTCCCTCCGCAGACCAAGGCGCTCACCCGACTCAACAAGTGGCGTTTGGCCCCACGGGTTCCTTCAAGGGAGCCACGGCGGTCCTCAACTTTAAAAGCGCCGACAGCCTGACCGGACCATACGGCCAGTCCGTTCGGGTTTTTTCCGCCGGCAATCGGAGTGAAACGTTTGTGTCTCTCTGCGGGATTCTTCGGCAATGGCTGAACAAATTGGTGCGGCGCGGGTTAGAGAGAGTCCAGGGTTCCCGCGCCGCTACGGGACGTGTTTCATCTGTACAGACCGCGCCGCTCCACTGCTTATTCCCAGCATCGCGCCATTCTGGTCCCGCCTTGCAAACCATGGAAACTTTGTGTGTTAACTGAATTCGTTACGGGAAAACTTTGTTTGGGAATAAAATCTTTACACGGGTGGTTCTCGTTTATGGACACGAGACAGGGGAAGGGCGGGGACGTGTTGGATTTGCAGGAGCGCGCTCGCTTCGAGCAGCTCGTGTTGCCACATTTGGACGCGGCGTTTAACCTCTCGCGTTGGCTGCTCCGCAGTCGGGCTGACGCCGAAGACGTGGCCCAGGAAGCGATGCTGCGAGCCTTTCGTTTTTTTCGCGGCTTTCACGGCGGCGATGCGCGCGCCTGGCTTTTGCAGATCGTCCGCAACACTTGTTATACGTGGCTCGAAAAGAATCGCCAAGTGGACCTGATGACCGAGTTCGACGAAGATTTGCACCAGCAGTCCTCCGCGACGCCGGAGGCGCTGGCCATCGCCGGAGACAATCGCGAGCGTCTCGCCAGGGCCCTGGACGAGCTGCCCGTGCGCTTTCGCGAAGTTCTGGTCCTGCGCGAATTGGAAGGCTGCTCCTACAAGGAAATTGCCGCCATTACCAGTATTCCGATCGGCACGGTTATGTCCTCTCTCGCCCGCGCTCGCCAGCGCCTGCAGCGCACTCTGACCCAGCCGAAACAGCAGGAGGCTCGCCATGGCTTGTGAGCTCTCCGCCGGATTGCTGCATGCCTATATCGATGGCGAACTGGACGCCGTTCGTGCCGCCGAATTCGAACGCCACCTCGAGAATTGCGCGACTTGCACCGCCGCGCTCGCCGCTGCGGAGTCGCTCCGCTCCGGGCTGCATCGTGCGCAGCTCTACGAAACTGCACCTGCAACGCTCCATCAGAAACTTCAGTTGGAGCTTCGGCCGGCTGAAAAAGCCAAGCAGCCGCGCATCGCGCCGGTGCCTCTTTGGCGCTGGTTCGCCGTGGCCGCCGCTTTGGTGTTGGTTACCAGCGTTGCCTGGTACGCCGTACCGCGCCTGAATGTCATGAACGGCGGCGCACCGCCTTCCACGGTAACCTCCGCCGAAGTCATTGACGCGCACATCCGCTCGCTGCAAGCCGGCCATCTCACCGATGTGACTTCCACGGACCAGCACACCGTCAAGCCTTGGTTTGACGGTAAGCTCGATTTTATTCCTCCGGTTACCGACTACGCGCAAGATGGCTTTCCGCTGCTTGGCGGCCGCCTCGACGTCCTCGGTGGCCGTAATGTCGCTGCGCTCGTCTACGGTCGACGCAAGCATCTGGTAAACGTTTTCGTCTGGCCTACCACGGACGCCGACACGCCCATTCACGGCCCCGGCTCCAAGCAGGGTTTTCAGTGGGTTCACTGGCGCCACAAAGGCATGGAGTTCTGCGCCGTTTCAGATGTAAATGGAGATGACCTGCGTGACCTCGCGCAGCTCTTCAACAAAACCGCGGATAAGTAGAATAGCGGCTAAGTGCCGCATCCCCGCTCTCGAGAATCTGCCGTTCGTTTATGGTTTTGCTTTGCTCTCGGAAACCGGCTTCGGCATTTCCCGCGCGTAAATCAGCCGCAGTTCCACGGACTTGGTCTGTCCTTTTTTCAGCGGAATATTCTTTTGCCACTCGGAAAACACGCCTTTAGAGGACGCCCGGATGTCGTAACTGTTCGCTTTGAGTTGCGCAATCCTGAAATGTCCGTGTGCGTCGGTGTACACCGCGTGGGGCGCGCTGCCGTCCGAATATTGATACGACACGCTGGCATGCGCCACCGGCTTATCATTAGGCCCTAGCACCACCCCGCTTAGCACCGACGTGCCCTTCGCCTGTGGCTCGGCGCGCACGCCCAAGGCCACACTCAGCAATAAGGCAACTCCCGCAAGAGCACACAGGCCATACGAAAAATCCGCGCGTTTCATGAGTCTCCGTCTCCTGCACCCAGTGTAGGCCCAGCGCCAGACCGCGGGCTCTGCCTCTCTCCGTGTGTGCCGAGGACGTACCTGCCTCTCCGGACAGGTCAACTCCGCGCTTGCTCGTAGATTCGCGCGTGCGCTTCCAACATCCGCAAAAAATTGCAGAACTCTTCTGCGCGCTCTTGTCCCCGCTTCGCCAGCCGAGATGCCAGCTCAGGATCGTCCAGGACTTTCCTCAATGCTTCTGCCAATTCCTTCGCGTCTCCCGTGCGAAAGGTCAGCCCCGCGTCGCCGATCACCTCGACAAACGCTCCCAGGTCGGAAGCAATCACCGGCAACCCCCGCCCCATATTTTCCGCCACGACCAGCCCAAATACTTCGCCTCCCAACGACGGAACTACGACCACCTCAGCCTCCACCAGAGCTGTCTCCAGTTCGTTGCCGTTCAGCCGCCCCGTAAATCGCACGCGGCCCTCGAGCGACGCCTCCGGCACAACTCGCTCCAGCTCCGCGCGCTCCGGGCCATCTCCAATTACCATCAATTCGAACGCTCGCCCCTGTTCGCTCAAGATGCGCGCCGCCTCGAACAGCACCTTTACGCCTTTGGTTGTGACGAGGCGTCCTTGAAACGCGATCACCCGAACTGCCGAAGGTGACTTCTCTCGTCCGACTGCATCAGTGCGGTGCTCCAGCCCATGCGCCACGGCCGTTGTTCGCGGAAGCTGCACCAATCCGCCCAACCACGCCGTCGGCGTAATATTGGCCGCCACACGCCGGCAGAGAAAACGCCGCACAAATGTCAGCGCCCACAATTTCAAAGATGCCGGCCAACCCCGACCGGCATTACATCGTAAGCATTCCCGGTGCTTCCCGGCCATGAAGTACCCCGGGCAGGGTATTCCTGCTGGTTCAATGAGCAATTGTCCGTTGGGGCAGATCGTTTGGAAGCCGTGATGCTCTACGATCACCGGCTTACCTCCTAGAAGGCCAATCACTATCGGCGACAACGCCGGCCCCGCCACCTGCACCACATCGCTACCGCGAATCAGTCCCCGTAATTGCAAAACGCCCGGTCGGCGCACCACGCGGAAAGGCCAAGCATCGTCTCGGAATCCCTCGGCCGCGGTCTGGGTCACCAGCGTTACTTCGAATCGCGCCCTCCCCTGAGCATCCCGCATTCCCGCCAGTCCCCGCGCTAAGGACAGAACTAACGTCTCTACTCCGCCCACGCTCGGCGCAAAAAAATGCGAATAAAGCAGCAGTTTCATTCGTGCAGTTTTTGCGAACTGGTTTGCGCCGTCTGTACGCTAGTCCCGCTTGCTGATGCTCGCTCTCGGTTACGCCCGCGCTTCCGCGCTACGGCCCGCGCGATGGCTTCGCGCGTCGCCTCGATATTTCTTTCCGGCGACCACGTCCGCATATGCGCGACACATCGTTCCCGCATTGCCGCGAGTCTCGCCGGATCGCCCAGCGCATTTCTCAGCAACTCCGCCAACGCCGCCACGTCTCGCGCCGGGTACACGAAATCCTTCCGCACCGGCGCCACCAAATCCCGCGCCGCACCTACCTGGTCGCTCGCAATCACCGGGCAGCCGCAGCACATCGCCTCATTCACCACCACCGCGAATGGCTCGTACTCGGAGGGCAGCACCATCACGTCGGCTGCGGCATAGACCGCCGGAAGCCGCGACTGGTTCACAAACCCTAAGAAGCGCACTCGCGAGGCAATTCCCAGCGATTCCGCGAGCCTTTCCAATTCTCCCCGCAGCGGCCCCTCACCCGCCATAACCAGGAGAGCATTCGACAACCGAGCTCGCGCGAACGCTTCCAGCAAATCTCCCGGCCGTTTCCACGCCTGCAATTTCGCGCAAAACAATACGACCGCGTCGCCCGGCCCTGCTCCCCAGGCCTCTCGCGCGGCCTCGCGGTCCACCTTCTTCGCCTCCGCCATCCACCAGTCGTTATCTACGCTGTACGGAGTCAGCGTGACCCGTTCCGCCGGCAACCCCAGCGACAGCATCAAATCACGCGACCCCGAAGACGGCACGATCACTTGGTCGGCCAGCCGAAAAAGCCGTGGCCACACCCCTTTCTTCACCGTACTTTTCCAGGCCCGACCGTCCCGTGGCCCCAGTGTCACCGCGTCCGTCCCAAATAGAAAAGCCGTGTTGGATCCTCTCGCCGCCCGCCAAGCCATCCAGAATGTCGCCCGCACATAGCCTACGAAGCATAGGACCGCGTCATACTGGCCCTCGCGAATCAACTTCCCTATTCCAGGATTCCGCCAGCCCCAGAATGACTCTGATCCATCCCCCCGATTCGCTTCGTGGCTCCACGAGTACCCTTCCAGCACCGGCACGTCCCACTTCACTGCCGCGCCGAACTCCGGATCGTGCCCTTCCTCTGCGCCGCGCAAGCTGCAGTACGCCACCCGCAGCTCGAGCCCCGGGTGCGCCGCCATCCGCCGGAACACCGGTGCCATGTATTGCACCGGATGTGTCGCGACAGCCAGTACGCGATACCGGCGTTCAGCCATGGCTCTGTCCGCACTTCGCCGAGCCACGTTTGGCCTGCTCTGAAAAATGGATCGACCGCAAAGCTCTGCCCCGTGCGCGAGTATACTCGGTTTCCCGAGTACCGCGGCTGTGCTAAAATACCCGGGTTCCGCAGGGGTTTGCGGTTTACCCTAAAATCTCCGCACAGTGAGGCCCTGCTTCGCAGGGTTGTCCGCCGAACCGCCAGGCTTGGCGCGAGGCTGCACGAAATTCATGCAACGCGGTTCCCGCCGCGCGGGAGCACGCAAAAGAGGATCTGCCATGTCTGGGCATTCAAAATGGGCCACCATTAAGCATAAGAAGGCGGCCACTGACGCTAAACGCGGCCGCGTTTTCACTCGCATTATTCGCGAAATCACCATCGCTGCCCGCATCGGCGGCGGCGACCCCAACTCCAATCCGCGCCTCCGCACCGCCATTCTCGCCGCCAAAAACGAAAACATGCCCAACGACAACATCGAGCGTGCCATTCTCCGCGGCACCGGCCAACTCGAAGGCGAGCAATACGAGGAAGTGACCTTCGAAGGCTACGGCCCCGGCGGCGTCGGCATGTTGATTCAAGCCGTCACCACCAACCGCAATCGCGTCGTCGGCGAATTTCGCCACCTGATGAGCAGAAATGGCGGCAACCTCGCCGAAGCCGGCGCCGTCGGCTGGATGTTCAGTCGCAAGGGTGAAATCACCATCCCGAAGGAAGCGGCCAGCGAAGACAAGCTCATGGACATCGTTCTCGAAGCCGGCGCCGAGGATCTCAAAGACGACGGCTCTTCCTGGTACGTCGTCACTCCGCCCGAAGCGCTCGAAAAAGTGAAGGAAGCCCTCGCCAAAGCCTCGATCACCCCTGAGTCCGCCGAACTCGGCATGGTTCCGCAAAATTACATCAAGCTCACCGGCCAGCAAGCCACGCAAATGGTCCGCCTGGTCGAAGCCCTCGAAGAACACGATGACGTACAGCACGTCTACGCCAACTTCGATATCGACGAATCCGAAATCCAGGCCGCCGTCGGCGCTAACTAGCCTCTATATCAGCATCCTTCCCAGGACGCCCGCGCACCAGCGCACCACGTCCCATTTTGATCGCGCCAAGGCGGCTTCAACTCATTTGCTTCTTTCCTCAAGGCCTTCTCTCTGCCCGCAGTGCTAAACAAACCCTCTACCCAACCACCGTCGAACACCGTAAAATTACCGCGATGAGATCTCCAGCCCCATCGCCCGCTTGCGCCGCAAAAAATGGCGCCTTCCGCGTTCTCGGCATCGACCCCGCCGCCGCGGGCCCCACCGGTTACGGCGTCATAGAAACCGACGGCCACGGCTGCCGCCTGCTCCATTACGGCGCGCTGAAAGTCCCGCCCAAACGCCAAAAAGAATTCTCCGGCGCCGTCCTCCAGGACATCCACAGTCTCCTCTGCCAGCTGCTCGATGAATTCACTCCCCACGCCCTCGCCGTCGAATCCGTCTTCACCGCGTTGAATATGCGTACTGCTCTCCGTCTCGCGGAAGTTCGCGGCGTCGTTCTTCTGGCTGCCGCCCAGCGCGGCATTGCTGTCCACAGCTATTCCCCCCGCGAGGTCAAAGCCTGTGTCGCCGGTTACGGTCACGCCGACAAACGCCAGATGCAGATCATGGTTCGCGCGCTGCTGCAAATGAACGAAACGCCCGAGCCCTCCGACGCGGCTGACGCCCTCGCCATCGCTCTCTGCCATTTGCAGGCCGAGCAAATGCGCCAGCGCTTTGGACTCACGCGCGGATTCCATCCGCCCAGTTCGCCCAAAACCCCAGTCCGCTCGTTCACCGCCCGCGCCGGAACCTCACGCGCAGCGCAACCGTCCGCAACTCCTCGCGCATCGTAACCACCAGCATGAGAAAACTAGCCCTCGGAATCGTCGCTCTCGCTCTACTCTTCAGCGCCAGCCCGCGCTCCGTTGCCGCCTCGCTTTCGCTTGTCTTCTCTTCCTCTTCGAGCAACCCCGCCGCTCACGCCAAACTCACCTATCGCCGCATCTTCAAATCCAGCTCCCCCGAATTCATTGAAATCATCGTGCATGACGACACCGATGCGGCCACCTTCGAAATTCGCCAGCTCGACGAAGACCCCGGCGCCTCGCCCTTCGAAGTCGGCCCTTCCCTTCGCGCCAAAATGTTCGACCTCGCTGCTCAACTCAAAAATTTTCAGGGCCAGGATCTCGACGTGCACCGCCGCATCGCCAATCTCGGCGAAAAAACCTTTCGCTGGGAACAAGGTAGCGAAGTCCACGAAGTCAAGTTCAATTACACTCTCAACTCCGCAGCCACCCAGCTCATGCAAATTTTTGAAGGATTGGCCCGCCAGGAAGAACTCGTCACCTTGCTCGAGCGCCGCATGAAATACGATCGCCTCGGCATCAACGACGCACTACTGCAATTCGAAACCGATCTCAACCACAAGCTGCTCCCCGAACCGCAGCGCGCTCTCCCCACCCTCGATCAGATCGCCGGCGACTCCCGCTTCGTCGAAATCGGCCGCCAGCGCGCCCGCGCCCTCGCCGAACGCATCCGCCACTCTACCCCAGCAAATTCCACTGCCGCGGCCCCCGCACTGCATTGAGCGCCCGCGACTCCACCAACAGCCGCATCGGCAGCAGCGCCGTCTTCCCGTAATGCTCGCCCTCTAGGATTCGCGCTTCGCAGCGCGCCGCTGCTTCTTCTACTTGCAGCACTCGCACCGGCGTCCGATCCGGCAGCATCAACAATCTCTGCGCCGCAATCAACAGCGACAAGCCCAGATCATCATCCGCTGTATCCAGTTTCTCCCGCTCCGCCGCTGTCGCTGCATCTACCGCCACCAGCGCGAAAGGATGCTCATTCTCGCAGCGCAAATCCGCGACCCGTCCCACCCACGCGGACTTGCGCGCTCCCGCCGCGACCGTTTTCGGCGAGCTGGCCGCTGGGGACGTCGCCGCTTGAGCCTTCCCCCTGGCCGGACCTTTTACCGCCCCCAAAAATCGGTATCCACGCTTCGGCAGCGTCTCCACATACCGCGGCTTCTTGATGTCATCCCCGAGCGCCTGTCGCAGCTTCTTCACCGCGGTGTTCAAGCTGTGGTCAAAGTCCACGAATGTGTCTGCCGGCCACAGCCGCTTCTGCAGCTCCTCCCGCGTCACCACCTCGCCCGGCTGCTCCAGCAGCAGCGCAAGCACTTGAAACGGCTGGATTTGCAGCTTGATCCGCTTCCCTTTCTTGTACAGCTCCTGCGCGCGCAGGTCTACCGCGAACTCATCAAACTGAACCGTATTCGCAGAACTTGGCGTTGCTGGCATTGTTATCCGGCCTTTTGGCGGAAAACTATACCATCCCTCGCTGCAAAATTTTGCCCGCAAACCCTCTGGTTTCTCCTGCTTGTCGGTTCACCTTCCGGATGCCCACGGTTCACCTGCCGTGCATTGCCCAAAAATCCGCTCTGCTCCAAGCTGCGCATACGTTGTTGCGCTGCCTGCGGTGAAATCCAAGCCGGCGCGCCGCAGCAAACCTCAAGCTAAGGAGCCCACCATGAAACTCAGAGCGTTCGTAATGGCCGCCGCAATGGCCACCACCGTTCTCGCCTCTACCCGCGTCGCCAACGCCCAGGATCACCTCATCGTCACCGTGCCCTTCGATTTCGCCGCTGGCCGCGTCAACCTGCCGGCCGGCGACTACACTGTCAAGGCCACGCAATCCAGCGCCGTGATCGTGCTGCTGAATCGCAACAACCCGGAAATCTCCGCCATCATCCCGGCCAACGCCGCCGCCGCTCTCGACATTCAGACCCAGTCCAAGCTCGTCTTCAACCGCTACGGCGACCGCTACTTTCTCTCTCAGGTCTGGTCCGAAGGCAGCTCGCGCGGCAAGCAGCTCGTCAAAACCGACCGCGAAAAGGAAATGTCCATGGTCGCCAGGGCCGATACCGACAAGGTCATCTTGGTCGCCAGTCTCTCCCCCACTCCCCGCTAACTACCCTCCACTACCCCGTAAACAGCAGCGCCCCACGGAATCCGGAGCTCCCCACCCCCGGATTCCGTTTCCGTTTCCGATTTCTGCTTACCCGCGCTGCGTCCCACATTTCTGTCGACTCGATCTTGCTTTGTCCGCGAAGTTGGATTAATTCTTATCTCTCGTCGGAGCCGCGCCCATTACCACGCTTCTCCACTCTCTACGCTACGCCTTCCGCACTCTCTCCAAATCTCCCGCGTTCACCGCCATCGCCATCCTCTCCCTCGCGCTCGGCATCGGCGCCAACACCGCCATCTTCACCCTCATCAACGCCCTTCTCCTCCGCGACCTTCCCGTCCGCGACCCCGAACAACTCGTCCAGCTCACCGCCACACACCCCGACCGCAACGTTCCATTTTCTTACCCGATGCTGCGCGAACTCGAACGCCGGCAGCGCGTCTTCACCGGCCTCGTCGGCTGGGGTGGCGGCGATATGTGGAACGTGGAAGCCAACGGCGCGCTTTCACGTGAGCACGTCATAAGCCTCACCGGCAATGCCTACTCCGAACTCGGTGTCACACCTCTTCTCGGTCGCCTCTTCGTTCCTGCCGATTCCGATCCCACCACCGCTGCGCAGGTCGCCGTTCTCGGCTACGACTTCTGGAAGCGTCGTTTCGCCGGTTCCCCAGCTGTCGTCGGACAGACGATCCGAATCGAAGGCCATTTATTCACCATCATTGGTGTCACCCGCAGATGGTTCGCGGGTATGACACCCGGCCAGCCAATCGACGTCGCCGTGCCCATCACTGCTATTCCGATGCTTTCGGAAAACAACCAGTTCCATCTCGAAAACCCCACACTTCTCTGGTTGTTTGTGACCGCCCGCCTCAAACCCGGCGTCACCATTGCGCAAGCACGCTCCCAGCTCGCCGCCGTCTGGCCTGATGTTCTCCGCACCACCGCTCCCACCGATGAACCCGGTCCGCGCCGCGACCGCTTCTTGTCCGCCGGCCTCGCAATTACTCCCGCGGCCAAAGGCTTTTCCACTGGCCTGCGTTTCGACTTCGTTCGTCCGCTTTACATCCTCGCCATTATTGTCGGCCTGATTCTACTGCTCGCCTGCATCAATCTCGCCAACCTTATGCTCGCTCGCGCCGCCGCTCGGAGCCATGAACTCAGCATCCGCGTCGCCATCGGCGCCAATCCCTGGTCGCTTGCGCAACAAGTCTTCACCGAAAGCCTCGTGCTCTCTCTGACAGGCGCGACCCTCGGGCTCGCCTTTGCCAGTTGGGGCAGCCACTTCCTTGTCTATCTGATGACTCGCAACAATGAAGTCCCAGTCTCCTTCGATCTCGGCGCCGATCCCCGCGTCCTCGCTCTAACCATCACCATCGCCGTTCTAACGGGAGTTCTCTTCGCCCTCGCTCCCGCCTGGCGCGCCTCTCGACAGGATCCCGCCCTCGTCCTCCAGCAAGGCTCACGCGCTCTCAGCGGCGGCCCCGGCAAGCTCAGCCGCGCCCTCATCGTCGCGCAAGTCGCCCTCTCGCTCGTCCTCCTTCTGGGCGCGGGCCTCCTCCTCAGCAGCTTCGCCAAACTCAACCGTCTCGAATTCGCATTTCCCCAAGATCGCGTCCTGCAAATCAGCCTCTACCCGCGCCCTGGCGGCTATCAGAACCTGAACATTCACGCTTATCGCCAGCAGCTCCTCGAACGCGTCGCCGCGCTGCCCGGCGTAACTTCCGCAACCTATTCCGTCATCTCCTTCCCCGAGCCCCGGGCTTGGCACGACGATGTGGTCGTTCCCGCCGCGCCCGATCGTTCCACTGCAGCACACGCAAATGCCAGTGCTTTCGGAGTATCACCTGGCTTTTTCTCTACCCTGAATGTGCCTCTGCTCCAGGGTCGGGCCTTTGCCAATACCGACGACGAGCACCATCCCAAAGTCGCCATCATCAGCCAGAGCCTGGCCAACCAACTTTTTCCCAAAGGAGACGCTCTCGGAAAACTTATTCATTTCAGCTTCCATCCCGCGTACCGGAATCTGCAAATCATCGGCATCGCGGCTGACGCGCGCCTCGTCAACCTTCGTGACCCCGCCGCTCCCATTCTTTATCTTTCTTCATTTCAGTATTCTGATACCTGGGGTTATCTTCTGGTCCGCACCAGCCAAGCTCCGCAAGCTGTCTCGAAAGCAATTAGCCAACAAATTGCCGCCTTGGGCCACGAGTACGCCTACGCCACCAAAACCGTCGCCGAAGTCGTCAGCAACGAACTCACCGAAGAGCGCGTCATTGCCATGCTTTCCGCTTTCTTCGCCGGACTCGCTCTTCTTCTCGCTTCGATTGGTTTGTATGGCTTGCTGTCCTATGCCGTCACGCGCCGCACCCGCGAAATTGGCATTCGCGTCGCCCTCGGCGCTCAACAAAAGAATGTTCTGTGGATTGTTCTGCGGGAAACTCTGATCTTTACCGTGATCGGCCTCGCCATCGGCATCCCGTCCGCCATCGCCGCCTGCCGCCTCATCTCTACGATGCTCTTCGGCCTGACTTCCAGCGACGTGCCCACCATCGCCGCCGTCTCGCTCCTTCTCCTCGCCGTCACTTTCCTCGCCGGCTACCTGCCCGCCCGCCGCGCCTCCTCCATCGACCCCCTCACCGCCCTCCGCTCCGAATAGCCTGGACCCTCTCGCTTCTCGCCGATTGCTTTCTGCCGATTTCCGCGTTCTACTGTTCTCCAGAATCTCGCACCGCGGCGGCCACCACCAGGCGTAACACCACCGGCCCAAGCGGGAGCCACAAGCCACATCACCGGACGCACCGCCTCCAGCTCGCGGTTCCGCATTGTTGTGTTTTGCGGGGGATTCACTTTCAACTACGGAGGATTTGCATGCGTAAAGTCTTGCTGGGGGCTGTAACTCTCGTCGTTCTGCTGGCCCTGGGCGCTTCTCTTCGTGCTCAGCGCGGCGATTGGGTCTTCCTCGGGGATCGCCATGTGGACGGCGCCATGGACCACGATGTCATCCACGTCGGCAAGTCGGAAGGCTGGTTCCGTGCTATCCAATTTCGCGTCGAAGGCGGTGTTGTCGAGTTCGACCGTGCGGTCGTCCACTTCGGCAATGGTGAGGCCCAGCGCCTCGACGTCCGCGAACGCATTCCCGACGGCGGCCGCACCCGGCGATAAGCGCCACATCGAAAGCGTCGAGCTCTGGTACAGCAAAGCCCGCTGGGAACGTCGTCCGCGCGTCGCCCTTTTCGGCATCCGCTAACTCCAACTCACGAGATCACTGGTTCGCAATCTTCCGCAACCTGCCCGTGCAGCGCCGGCCTCACGCCGGCGCTTCTTTTTTGCCAACCCGAAGTACGCGCAACTCGCCGATCACTATGGCATGCTCAACCCTTACTCGCTGAAATTGCCGACAAATCTCGGCAGGAGCAGATCTTCCTTTATCGCAGCCGGCGCTGGCCGGTCACCCGTCAGCCCCGTCCCTAGCAAGGGTCGGCTTTGCCTCCTCTACTTCCTTACTTCCTCCACTTCCTATGGCTCCTCACGGATCATGGAACAGGGACCACGAGACACGTCTACTTCACCGCCGCTTCGGACACCACCAGATACTCGTATTTCTTCCCGTTCGCCTTGAACTTCATCTTGTCCTTGTCCAGCGAAAATTCCACCGGCGTATTCACCGGAATTAGCGGTTTCTCTGCCGGCTTCTCCTGCCGCACGTGATACTCCGTGGTCGCTGTCCGCACCACATACTCCTGGCACATCAGGTCCGAACTGGTCTTCTTGTTTTTCGCCAACTGCGAGCCGCACGGCACTGAATTTTCCGAAACGATCGTGCCCGTCTGCGGCTCGTTTGCCTTCGCCACTAGTCCCGCCAGCGCGACCGCAGACCCCATCAGCAGCACTTTGCTCATTTTCATTTCGCCTCTCCTCCGGACTCGGCTTCCGTTTCTCGTCCCTTGTATTCCAGCTTTGCCCCCCACCCCTTCTCTCTCTCTTGTAGCCAATTCTCTCCCTCTCGACCATGCTTTCCAGGCTCGCTGTTTCACAAAAAGTAGCCCTCGCTTCAGCCCTACTCGCCTCCTCCGCATTTCCACAGATTTCCACAGTCTCACCAATCCGTCTCATTTCGGCCTAAGCCCTTCTATCACCGGCAGTTACTCACCGCTCCGTGCGAAACTCGCCCTTTCGATTCGCATACAATTCGAGTAAACTCAGATTCCTATTGACAAATAGTTACTTTCCTGCTACCGTTGCCCATGGTTTTTGCGTTGCCCAGTGCTTGCCCGTTTCCTTTTCCCTTCCGGCGTCCCGAGACCCGCTTTCTCTTTTCGCTCTTTGCGCTCTTTTTCCATTTCTTCATCTCGCTCATTCTAAAGTGCTTGCGCACTCTTCAGAAATGTGGATTCGCTCTTAACTCCTTCATCCTGCGAGGCTTATTCACTCTTTGCCTCAAAATACCCGGGTGTACCCCCTCCCGGATTTGCTTCTTTCCGCCATTCTTGTCAGCTCGCTCCTTTCCGCTTAAACTCCTCCCATTTTCCGCCCCGGCCATGCCCACACCTATGCCATGACTGATTCCGCCCATGCCGGAGACCGCTTTCCTGCCACGCGCTGGTCCGTCCTCGCAGCGGCCCGTAGCTCCAACCACGCCGAACGCGCCCGCGCCACGGACAGCCTCTGCGCCGCCTACTGGAAGCCCGTCTATAAGTACATCCGCCTCCGCTGGAATCGCCCTCCCGAAGACGCGCAAGACCTCACGCAAGGCTTTTTCGTTCAGCTCCTCGAACGCAACCTGCTCGAAAAATTCGATCCCTCCAAAAGTCGTCTTCGCACCTACCTCCGCCTCTGCGCGGACAGCTTCGTCTCCAACGAGCAGAAAGCCGCCACGCGGCAGAAGCGCGGCGGACAGGTTACGCACGTGCCGCTCGATTTCTCCGCCGCCGAACTGGAACTCGGCGCTGCCGCGTCGGCTCTCGATCCGGCATCGATTCCTTCGCCGGAGTCTCTCGAGGAGTTTTTCGAAAAAGAATGGATTCGCGGCCTCTTCGAAATGGCCGTAGAAGATCTTCGCCGCCACTGCATTGCAGAGGGCCGCGAACGCTCCTTCTATCTTTTCGAGGCTTACGACCTTTCTGGCGACGAAAACATTTCTTACGACCAACTCGCCCAGGAATACGGCATTCCCATTACCGATGTCACCAACGCGCTTTCCTGGGCTCGCCGCGAATTTCGCCGTGGCGCTCTCGATCGTCTGCGCGAAATCTGCGCCAGCGACGAAGAGTTTCAGCGCGAGGCTCGCGCCGTCTTCGGCTGGGACGCCCCATGAAACCGCTGTCCGATAAAGTCCTCGCCCGCCTCCGCGCCGGCGCTGATGCACCGGATCTCACTGGCTCGCGCTATCGCCTCCTCGAACGCGTCGCTCGCGGCGGCATGGGCGTGGTCTACGCCGCCGAAGACGAAAAGCTTGCGCGTCGCGTCGCTCTAAAAGTCCTGGATATCTCCACCGCGGACTCCGGCCTCGCCAACCGGCTTATCCGCGAAGCCCGCGTGCTCGCCCGCCTCGAACATCCTGGCATCGTTCCCGTGCACGACGTCGGCACGCTCGCGGATGGTCGCGTCTTCTACACGATGAAGTTCGTCGAGGGCCAGCGCCTCGACAAATTTCTCGAGACCGTTGCGTCCACCCCGGATCGTCTGCGCCTCTTTCTTCGGATTTGCGATGCCGTCGCCTTCGCTCACGCTCGTGGCGTGCTGCACCGCGATCTCAAACCTGCCAACATCATGGTCGGTCCTTTCGGCGAAGTCCTGGTCATGGATTGGGGCCTCGCGAAAATTCTTCGCGATCCCGCTTCGCTCCCGGAAGTGACTGCGGAACCCGAGGCTACGATTCTGGCCGTCTCGCCTTCCGCGGCCAACGGAAACGATTCCACCATCGGCTCCGTCATCACGGGACACGGCACCGTAATGGGCACACCCGGCTATATGTCTCCGGAACAGGCTCGCGGCGAAGTCGCTTCGCTGGACGCGCGCAGCGACATTTTTTCGCTGGGCGCCCTGCTTCGCTTCATGCTCACCCAGCCCGCCGCGGGCAGCCCTGCTCCTCGCCTGGACCGTTCGCTCGCCGCAATCGGCGCCAAAGCCGCAGCGGAAAACCGTGACGCCCGCTACGCGGATGTCTCGCAACTCAGCCTCGATGTTTCTCGCTATCTCGACGGCCTCCCCGTCAGCGCCCGCCGCGAGACCATTTTCGAGAAAGGCGTCCGCTTTTACCGCCGCTACCGCTTCTTTATCTTGTTGCTGCTGGCCTACTTAGTGATGCGTATCCTGCTTTTGCTGATTTTGAAGCGCTAGCCGTAAAGGATTTTTCGGCTCCGTTGTATTAGACAGTAGAACGCACAAAGGGAGGCAAGCAGATGAAGAAGGTCGTAATCGGACTGCTGCTCGGGGCGCTGCTGGGCGCGATTGACGGTGGCTCCGCGTGGTTCACTCCCGCGGTGCGCTACATGATCGCCGGCATCATCATTGGATCCAGCATCAAGGGACTGATCGCCGGAATGGCCGCGGGCTTCTTTGCCCGCAAGGTCAATTCCGTTCCGCTCGGTATTTTGTTTGGTCTCGCTGTCGGTTTCGTTCTCGCCTTCATCGTCGCCTACATGCAGCGCGGCTACTACTTCGAGATCATTCTGCCGGGAAGCATCGTCGGCATGATCGTCGGCTACGCCACGCAGAAAGTCGGCGAACCCACACCCGCGCCCGCCCGTTGATTCGGAGAGATGTGAACCGGGCGCGCCACGCCCGGAACTAAAAACGAAAAAAAGAATTCTGAAGCAAGACCACGACAGAAAAACCACGGAGGAGAACTATGTCTCGCGTCATACATTTTGAAATACCGGCAGCCAATCCCGAGAAGCTCTCGGCGTTTTACCAAAAAGTATTCGGCTGGAAATTCGACAAGTGGGGTGGTCCGACGGAGTACTGGATGATCGTCACCGGCAAAGACGGCGAGCCCGGAATCAACGGCGGAATGATGCGCAAGCCCGGCGGCATCGCTTCTACCACCAACACGATTGGCGTTGAGTTGGTGGACAACGCAATCGGCGCCGTGACCAAGGCCGGCGGAAAATTGATCATGCCGAAAACATCGATTCCCGGCGTTGGTTACTTCGCGTATTGCGAAGATACCGAGGGCAATATGTTCGGTGTGATGCAGGCCGACAGCGGCGCAAAGTGACGATCTATGCGCCACAGGATGCGATGCCAGAACTCGTCGCGTCCGGAGAGCACGGGATGAGCTTGACGAAACCGATCCTGGGACTCGTGATAGGCGGAACGCTGGGCCTGCTAGATGGCTTGAGCGGTTTTCTCGAGCCCTCCCTGGCGCCGCTGATGACCAGCGTCATCACCTTCTCTTTGCTCAAAGGGCTCGTCTCCGGCATCGCCATCGGCTACGTTTCGGAGAGGGTCCACTCTCTGGCGCTGGGCATGCTGGCCGGCGTGACAATCGCGGCGGTGCTCAGCTTGCTTGTGGTATGGCACGCCGGTATGGCGCTCTTCTGGGACATCATGCTGCCCGGCATGCTCCTCGGAGTCATCGTGGGATTCTGCACGCAGAGATTCGGCAGAGGGCAGCCGGCGACCGCGGCGAAATAGCCGCAGCGCAAGCAGAAATTTAAATGAGCTGAAGTCGCCATGAAAAAGTACGGCTCTCGTAGTGAGAAGGGAAAATCGTCCGAAGGGGAACAGACATGAAAAACAGAGTCAGGAATATTGCAGTCGGTATGGCGGTGGCGTGCTTTCTCATCGCTGGGGGAGCGAGCCGGGGCGCGGGTACCGGCGCGGCCGCCTTCGAACAGTTGAAAGCATTAACGGGCCATTGGGAAGCGGAGAGAGCTAATGACGTTGCCAGCAAGGAGAAAGCCACGGTGGACCTCGAACTCACGAGCAATGGCTCGGCCATCCTCGAGAAGGTGCACATGGAAGATAACGGGAAGCCGGTCGAGATGATCACGCTCTACTATCTGGACGGCGACCAGTTGAAGCTCACGCACTACTGCATGGCCGGCAATCAGCCGACCATGGTAGGGACGTACACTCCCGAAACGAAAACGGTGAAATTCGATTTTCTGAGCATCACCAATCTCCAGAATCCCGACGCGGGCCACATGCACCATGCCGTCTACACCTTCATCGACAACAACCACTTCAAAACGCGCTGGACCTTCCGCAAGAACCAGCAGGATGCCTTTACTGAAGAAGTCACCTACGTCCGCGCGAAGTAGAAACAGCCGCCCTAATATTGGCGTGCCGGCCTTTGGACGACAGAAAACGCAAGGTGGAAGGCGGGCTCAGCGCTGAGTCCGCCTTTTGCGTTGTGCCCCGGGTACAATGCCATGCATCGAATCACCAGGAGCGCTCCGATGGGATTCGCCGCGTTTCGCAACGAAAAATATTTGAGCATTGAGACGTTTCGCAAGAGCGGACAGGGTGTGAAAACTCCGGTGTGGTTTGCTGCCGACCCAAACGCGGACATTACCAGCGAGAGCGCGCGGCTTTTTTTCTACACCATCGGCGTCAGTGGCAAAGTGAAACGCATTCGCAACAACCCACGCGTGAAAATCGCTCCATGCAAAATCCGCGGCGAAGTGACCGGCGAGTGGCAGGACGCGCGAGTGGAGATCATCGCGGGAGAAGAAGCCAAGCGCGCCGCGAACCTGGTGCGGCGAAAGTATTTTCCTCTGGCGCACATTCTTTCGTTTTTCGCGCGGTTCAGCCGCCGCGAGCGCATCGTGATGGTGCTTACGCCCGCGTAGCTTCGCCCCCGCAGCATCCCCGCAATGATGGCCCAACAAGAACGGCGCTCGCCAGCGCGAGCCGGTTGGCGGAATGACGGAGCGACGGGCACTTAGAAGGCGCAGGGATGCGTGGCGCAAGGTGAACACGCGCAGCGCGCAGGGGAAACTTGTTCGCGCGCCGATGCGTCCTTCTGAGTAGATGGCGTGAAACGCAGTCGTTCTTCTGGAGGACGGCCATGTTGCTCAAAACCCGGCTTCGGATTGTGATGTGTGTCTGCGCGGTCCTATGCAGCGGTGCTGCGCTACAAGCGCAAGAGAGTCCCGAGGCGCCGCCGGCACCAAACGTTCCGCTGGCGCCGGTACCCGCGCCGCTGCTCAGCGCGAAGAAGGTGTTTATTTCGAATGCGGGCGCGGACAGCGGCTTGTTTCCGCATCCCTTCAGCGGCGACCCGGACCGCCCGTACAACCAGTTTTACGCGGGGATCAAAAGCTGGGGCCGCTACGAGCTGGTGGATGATCCCGCAGACGCCGATTTAGTATTCGAATTGCATTTGACTTCGCCGAACGGGCCGCAAAATCCCAGCAAGCAGAACGGGGCGTCCGATCCGCTGCCGATGTTTCGGCTGACGATCCTGGACCGCAAGACGCATTACGTGCTGTGGGCGCTGACCGAATCGATTGGCTTTGCGTTCCTGCAGAAAACGCACGATCACAACTTTGACCTGGCGCTTGGTGCGATCACGGATGATTTGAAACGGGTGACGAGCACGCCCGCCGCTGCGAATCGTTAGAAAGCTCCAACCTAGCCGAAGACCTGCGGCACATCGCCCAAAACCCGCCAATCAGAGATTGGCGTTCCCGGCCTTTAGGCGCGCGACAAATCGTCTGGGTGGACGGGGAGACGGCGGATGCGGACTGGTTTCTTCCAACTACGAGTGGCGCTGAAAATGGCGTTGCAGACGGCGGGAGCGATTACAGGAACCGTAGGTTCGCCGATGCCGGTGGGCGCTTCGTCGCTGTCCACGAGATAGACTTCGATGAGCGGCGCTTCGTTCATGCGGACCATTTTGTAATCGTTGAAATTGGACTGCACGACGCGACCGCCGCTGATGGTGATCGGGTCCTTGAGCGTGGCGGTCAACGCGTAAATCGCAGCGCTTTCGACTTGCGCGCGCACGCCGTTGGGATTCACGACGCGGCCACAGTCCACGGTGCAGACGAGACGCTTGATTTTCAGATCTTTGTCGTGAAGCGCAACCTCCGCGACGGCAGCGGTGTAGGTGTTGAACGAGAAGAATGTAGCGACGCCCCGCCCTTCGCCTTCCGGGAGCGGGTGACCCCAGCCGGATTTGTCGACGGCTAATTTCAAAACGGCGCGCAAGCGGCCGGTATCTAGTGGCGGATCATGGGGTTCGCCGCCGAACTGCGGCAGCTTGGTCGGATCGCCGAGAAGCTTGAGGCGAAAAGCCACAGCATCTTCACCCGCGGCGGCAGCGAGTTCGTCCACAAAGCTTTCGACAACGAAGCCGCTGCTGGAATGTTCGACGGAACGCCACCAGGCGCGGGGAGCGCTGGAATGCGCCAGGGTGTACTCGATGCGCAGGTTCGGTGATTTGTAGGGAACAGTGGCGCCAGTGCCGAATTCGCCTTTGCCGGAACTTTCTTCGCCTTTTTCGCCCCATTTCGCGGCAATTGAAGTGGAGGTCTGGAAATGCTTCCAGACGCTGACGTCGCCGTTGGCTTCCACGACGCCTTGGCACCTGTGGTAGGAAGCGGGGCGATAGAAATCGTGGTGCATATCGTCTTCGCGGCTCCAGACGACCATGACGGGCCTATCGATTTTCTTCGCGATTTGCGCGGCTTCCATGGCGAAATCGGCTTGATAGCGGCGGCCGAATCCGCCGCCCATAAGCGTGGTGTGCACAATTACCTTTTCGGGGGGAAGTTTGGCGGCTTCAGCGATAACGCCCTGCGCCCATTGGGGTGCTTGCGTGGGCACCCACGCTTCGGCGCCATCCGGCCGGATGTGCACGGTACAGTTCATCGGCTCCATGCAGACGTGCGCGGCGAAAGGCAGTTCGTAAAGAGCTTCGACTTTTCTTGCGCCGCTGGGAATCTTGGCGAGAGCGGCATCCGCGTCACCTTCGTTGCGAATGACTTCACCGGGCTTCGCAGCGGCGTTAGCGACGAATTGGCCGTGCAATTCTTCGGTGGACTCTTTGGCCGCCGGTCCCTCGTCCCATTTGACGGCGAGGGCCTTACGGCCTTGCATGGCAGCCCAGGAACTGGTGGCGACAACAGCGACGCCGCCGTTGGTAGAAGCGCCGCGGCCGCTGGTGGAAATTTCGAAAACGTCTTTCACACCGGGAACAGCTTTGGCTTTGCCAGCGTCAAAGGAAGCAACTTTGCCGTAAAACACCGGGCAGCGCGCGACGACCGCGTACAGCAAGCCTGCCGGCCGCGCATCAATGCCAAACTTCGCGGTGCCCGTAGCCTTTAGGAAGCCGTCCACGCGATGGATGTCTTTGCCGACAATGGTAAAGTCGCGAGAGTTCTTGAGCGGGACCTTTTTGAAGTCGGGAACGGGAAGCTGGGCAGCGTCGGCAACGAGTTCGCCATATTTGTAGGAACGCTCGGGATGGCCGTGCAGGACGTAGCCGTTTTCGGCGCGGCAGGTGTCTGTGCCGACTTCCCAGCGCTTGGCGGCCGCGGTGATGAGCATTTCGCGCGCCGCAGCGCCGGCCTGGCGCAAGGGCAACCAGGAACCCCAAACGCTACCGCTGCCGCCGGTGCCGAGATCGTAGATTTTGGGATCGGTGGGGGCTTGTTCGACGCTGACTTGTTTCCAATCGAGAGACAATTCTTCCGCCAGAATCATGGGGAGAGCGGTCATGATGCCCTGGCCCATTTCCGATTTGGCGAGAATGAGCGTGACGCGGTTGTCCGGCGTGATGCGTACCCAGGCGTTGAGCGGATTGATGGGCGGCTTTTCCTGGGCCTGAGCGGGATCGGTGGAAGCGCGCGCGGGAAGATGAAAGCCAATGAGGAGAGCCGCGCCACCGGCGGCGGTGGTCTTAAGAAAGGCGCGACGGTCCACACCTTGACGGCGGAGAATCTGAGGCTTTGCAAATGGATTGGTAGCCATAGCCGGACTCCTGCTTGCCGATTTCTTCGCGACCACTCGGAAGCACAAATACTTAGAGCACTTGGCGATCCGACTCGCGGAATCGCGAAAACGGGTTACGCCTTGATATCGCCGGCAGCGCGATGGATCGCTTTGCGGATGCGTTGATAGGTGCCGCAGCGGCAGATGTTGCCGCTCATGGCCTCATCGATGTCGGTGTCGGTGGGATGAGGCTTCTTCGTGAGCAGCGCCACGGCGGACATGATTTGGCCGGACTGGCAATAGCCGCACTGGGGGACGTCTTCTGCAATCCAGGCCTTTTGTACGGGATGGCTGCCATCGTCGGAGAGACCTTCGATAGTCATCACGGTTTTGCCGCCGACGCTGGAGATGGGGGTGACGCAGGAGCGGGTGGCGACACCGTTGATGTGCACGGTGCAAGCGCCGCAGAGAGCCATGCCGCAGCCGAACTTGGTGCCGGTCATGTTGAGGACGTCGCGCAAAACCCAGAGCAGGGGCATATCGGGGCTGACGTCGTTGAGGGTTTGGGATTTCCCGTTAAGAGTGAAAGCAATGGCCATGGGACACCTCCGGCGGAGAATGGGGCTACGGGGCTTTTAGACGGGGGGTATTGTACAACAGCGTCTGGTACATGGAAATATGCGGAAAAGCGAGAAGGTCCGCCCGTCGATTCGCCGATGCGGAACTTTGGACTGCTGCGACGGAGGAGTGAGGAGACACTAAGCAGAGTTGGCGAATCGGAAGGCGGCGGAAGCGCTTACCAGTGGCGGCAAAGATGGCATTAGCCACGGCGGGAGCGATGGGCGGCACGCCAGGTTCGCCGACGCCACCGGGGCGCCCGGTATTTCGGACGATGTGGACGGCAATGACCGGCGGAGCTTCGTTCATGCGCAGGACTTCGTAGTCGTGGAAATTGGACTGATTGACGCGACCGTTGGCGATGGTGATTTCGCTTTTCAAGGTTTGCGCCAAGCCGAAATTGATGGCGCTTTCCATTTGGGCGGCGACGCCGAGAGGGTTGACGCAAGAGCCGCAGTCAATGGCGCAGACGACGCGGTCCACGCGCGGAGTGTCGCGTTGCGCATCGCAGGTAACCTCGGCGATCTGCGCAACGTAGCTGCCCCAGCCAAACATGAAACCGAGGCCGCGGCCACGACCCGGAGGCAGCGGGGACTTCCAGTTGGATTTTTCGGCAGCAAGTTCCACGACGGCGCGGCGGCGGCCGACATCGATAACGCCATTATTGCCGCCGAGGTCGATCTGGCGTGCCGGGCCGAGGGCGGCGAGGAGAAACTCAACGGGATCGCGGCCAGCGGCGTGAGCGGCTTCGTCGAAGAAGGAGCAGCGGACGAACTGGTTGCCCGAGTCATCCACGGAACGCCAGTAACCGAGGGGCAAACCCGTTTCCGCAACAGCAAATTCGAGGCGCAAGTTAGGAACCGCGAAAGCCGGGAAGTCCTGGGAATCCACGGCCGCAGCGGCGCCTGGAGAAATGTTCGTGCCGGTGTAGAAGTTTTCGATGGAAGGCGAGGAGGCGCGGTGCATCCAGGAGATGAGCTGGCCCCGTGAGTCGAGGCCGGCTTTTAGCGAGTGATATGCGGCGGGGCGGTAAAAATCGTGGCGGATGTCATCTTCGCGAGTCCAGATGACTTTCACGGGAGCATTCGCCGCGCGCGAGATGAGCGCGGCTTCCACGGCATAGTCCTGAATGAGCCGGCGTCCAAAGCCGCCGCCAATGTAAGTGACGTGCACTTTGACGCGGGTAATGGGAATCGAGAGAGCTTGCGCGACGGAAGCGGCGGCGGCTTCGGGGATTTGCGTGGGTGCCCAGACTTCGCATTCGCCATTGCGGAAATGCGCGGTGCAATTGGCCGGCTCCATGGTGGCGTGCGCGAGGAAGGGCACTTCGTAAGCCGCTTCGATCGTTTTGGCAGCGCCGGCATGGGCCTGCTGGAAGTCGCCGTCGTTGCGGATTAAGGCGGCGGGCTGCGCGACAAGGGCGATCATGCGGCGGCGCAACTCTTCGCTGCTTTCGCGAACGACTTGCGGTTCGTTCCACTGCACTTTCAGCTGTTTGCGGGCTTGCAGCGCGGCCCAGGTGGAGTCGGCCACCACAGCGACGCCGGAGCAGCTGTAATTGCGGCTGCCGGGGCCGGAAGTTTCGCCGAATTGATGGGTCAGGTGGACCGCGGGAATTTCGTAGACGCCGCGAACGCCGGGAAGCGTTTTCAGTTCATCGCTATTGAAAGTGCGTGGCGTGCCGCCATAGGCGGGGCAGCGTTCCATCGAAGCAATGAGCATTCCGGGAAGATGGGTGTCTATGCCAAAGGTGGCGGTGCCGGTGATTTTTTTGCGCGCGTCGGTGCGGCGCATTGGTCGGCCAAGCAGCGTGTAGTCCTGGGGATTTTTAAGCGGCGGATCCGCTGGTGGAGTGAGCGCGGAAGCGGCGTTGAGGAATTGTTCGAACGGCGCTTTGCGGTTCGAAGCGTCGTGAAAGACGGAGCTGTTTTCGGCGCGACATTCGCTACGCGGAACGTTCCATTGGGCAGCGGCGGCGGAAAGGAGGACTTCGCGAGCAGCGGCGCCAGCTTTGCGGAGATTGTCGTAAGAAGTGCGAACGCTGCCGCTGCCGCCGGTGATTTGGATTCCGTATTTGGGATCGTAGTCGGCTTGGATGACTTGAACGCGGCGCCAGTCGCAGCAAAGTTCTTCGGCGAGCAGCATGGGAAGCGAGGTTTGCACGCCCTGGCCCATTTCGGAGTGACTACACCAGATTTTGACGGCGCCGTCTGGGGAGATTTCCAGCCAGGCATTGGGGGCGAAGGATTCGGGCGGAGCGACGGAGTGTCGAGCAGGCGCGCCCGCAGCGGATAGACGGAAGCCAAGCAAAAGCGCGCCACCCGTGACGGCGGCTGATTGGAGGAATGAGCGTCGTGTGAGCGTGGAGGACACTGCGGCGTTGCCTGAAGAGTCAGACGCAAAACGCCTTGCGGCGGTAAGCAGTCAATTTTGCAGGTGCAGAACCGATTCGGCGGGGCGGTGCTGCTCGGGTTCCACGCCGCGCCAGCCGACCGGGCGGCCGCTGACGGCTTCTTTGACGCTGCGGAAGAGCACGACATACATCAGCTGGCGATAGTAGAAGCGCTGCAGCAGGACGGGGACGAGCAGGGACCAGTCTTCTTTTTTCTCGAGGGCGAACGCGATGATGCAGGTGAGTACGTCGATGAGCAGGAAGCCGAGAAAGAAGATGACCGATTTCTCGACGTCGGCGGTGGTCCAGAGCTGGGGAATATTGGTGATGCGGAATTGCGCCAATCCCCAGAGGAGGATGGAGCCGAAGAACATCAAGTCAATCACCGGCGAAATCAATGGCAGCACGATTTGAAAAACAAAAATGTTCGGCAGGGCGATCCAGCCGAGCGTCCCGTATTTGGGGCGGAAGAGGGTGCTGCCGTGCTTCCAGAAGGATTGCAGCGTGCCAAAAGTCCAGCGGAAACGCTGGCGGATGAGGACGCTGGCCGTTTCGGGGGCTTCGGTCCAGGCAATGGCTTCTTCGTCGTAGCTGATGCGCCAGCCGAGACGGCGAATGCCGATGGTCAAATCGGCATCTTCGGCGACAGTGTCCGCGGTAATGCCGCCGGCAGCTTCGATGGCTTCCTTGCGCCAGGCGCCGAGCGCGCCGGGCACGACGGTGATGCAATTCAACAAATCGAAGGCGCGCTTTTCCATGTTCTGGCTGGTGATGTATTCGAGCGCCTGCCAGCGGGTGAGCCAGCGGGAGCGATTGCCGACTTTGACATTTCCGGCGACGGCTCCGACGGTTGGATCGGAGAAGTGGCGCAGGAGTTTGCGAATGGCGTCTGGCTCGATTTCGGTATCCGCGTCGATGGTCACGACCATGGCGGTGTCGGCTTCGGAAAGAGCGTGATTTAACGCCGCAGCTTTTCCGCGATTCTTCTGATGAATGATTTTTACGCGCGGCTCATCGCGGAAGGACGCATCGAGTAGCGGTCCGGTATTGTCCGTGGAGCCGTCGTTGACCACGATCACGCGCAGAGACTTTATATCGGAAGCCAGAACGGATTTGACGGTTTGCACCACGACGCTTTCTTCGTTGTAGGCGGGAATCAAAACCGAGACGGCCGGCTCAGGCACGGGCATGATGGCATGGTCCGGGCGGAGTTTTTCGATGAGCGCGAGAATCCCGATGACGACGGCGCGGCCGCTGACGAGGATGATGCCGACGATGAAGATGGTCGCAATGGTAAAGCGGAGCCACTGAAAGATGGTGAATATGAAGCCGTCGGCGCGGGCCTCGAACTGTTCCTGTGCGGAAAGCGGGAGCATCACTTCGGCGCGGGTCTTGGCGATCAAATCGCCGACGGAAACGAACTGGTAGCCGCGGGCACGGAGCTCGTCGATGATCATCGGGAGCGCGGCGACGGTTTGGGCGCGCTCGCCGCCGCCATCGTGGAGCAGGATGATGTTGCCCTTGCCCACCTGGCGCAGAACGTTTTTGACGATGTCTTCCGCGGGCGCCTGATTCTTGCCATCCGGCGTGTTCCAATCGTCCGGATCAATGCGCTGGCCAACAATCAGGTAGCCCATGTCCTGCACGAGCGGCAGCTGCGCCACTTCTTCAGCGTACTCGGGCTGATGATCAATGCCGTAAGGCGGACGAAAGAGAATCGTTTTGACGCCGACGGTGCTTTCGATGAGCCGCTGGGTGAGATTCAGCTGCCACTTCAGTTCGGTGTGCGAGATTTGGTCAAACTGGGGATGCGTAAACGTGTGGTTGCCGATTTCGTGGCCTTCGGCATATTCGCGTTTCAGCAATTCGGGATGCTGGTCGCCGTGGACGCCCACCACAAAGAACACCGCGGGAGCGTGCTTCGCCTTTAAGACGTCGAGAATTTTCGGCGTCCAACGCGGGTCCGGGCCGTCGTCAAACGAGATGACCAGTTTTTTTTCTTTGGTGCCGCCGATCTGATCGATGTCGTAAGACAGCGGATATTCTTCGTAGGTTTCATCGATAAAGAGATCGGTGGAGGCCTCGTAATTGAAGCTGCGGCGGCCAGCTTTGGGAACGTCGGCGAAACGCCAGATATCGCCGTTGCCTTCGAGCGTTAAATCGGGACCAGGCGGAATTTCCTTGATTTTCTGGCGCGCTGCGTCATCGGGACGCGTGGCGTCCCAAATCGGCCAGATGGAAGAATCGGCCGAGCCCATGCGCCAGAGCGCGGTGCCTTGTACGCCCATGCGTTCGCTGGCGCGTTCCTCGTTGTACGCGGTGACGGCGTCGAGAAACCAGACGCGATGAACATGATTGTTTTCGTCCGAGTAGTCGTAATGCGGGTTCAGCGAGGCTTCGTCGTACTGCACGTCCGTCTCGGATTCATAGGCGTGCAGCAGGGCTTCCTGGACACTGAACTCGCCGCCGGTCCACTTGCCTTTTGTGTCGGTCTCGCCCCAGTCGTAGGCGTAGTTGGCGATGCCAACCACGATTTTCTGCGGCGGCACGACTTCCTTGATCTGACGAAGGTTTTCGACAAACCAGTCTTGTGAGGCGATGGGACCTGGCGGCGAGGTCAGCCAGTGTTGGTCGTAATTCATCAGAATGATTGCGTCGCATTGCTTGCCGAAGAACTGATAATCGTAGGAATCATCGCGGGCCGGCAAGGCCATCATCAGTTTCAAATTGGCGGCGTGCAGAGATGTTGCTAACTGCGCGGCGAATTCCTTGAAATGGGGTTGGCTGGCGTCCGGCACTTCCTCGAAGTCCACGACGATCCCGGCCTGATGCGCCTGGACGGCATATTCCGTGACGTTTTGCACCAGGAAACGCCGCGCCGCGGGATTGGCGAGCAACGCGGCCATCTCGTCAATGCGCCACACCGCGCCGTCGTAATTGTCCAGCATGCCCATCATGGGCAGCTCGACGGGCGGGTTCAGGGAACGCATCCAGGTGTGCAGCTCGTCTTTTTTGAGCAGGGCAATGGCTTCCGCTGGCGTCGCCTTCACCTGCCGTGTTTGGTTGTTGGTGTAGTCGACGATAGTGATGGCGCCGTCTGGGGTGACGCCGTGGAGTTGCTCGGGAATGAGCAGGTCCAGATCTTTGTAATGCTTTTTTACCGAGACGAGGCTGTTGGCGTCCCAACTGACGTAAAACGCAGCGCGCAAGGGGTCGTAACTAGCGGGAATGGTGCCCGCGCCAATCGCGGCGACGCGGCGACGGCGCCCTTCGCGCCCGACGCTTGGTTTCTTGCGCGCGGACGCACGCAGCGCATGAAAGGGCGGCTTCACGTCCGGCAGGAGTCCCGCCGGCAGTTCCACGCTGACCACAATGGTCACAAAGAAATACGCCAGGAGCACCGTGAGTAACGCGCCGGTGATCTCCAGAATGCGACGCGTGAGCCGCCAACGGGCGCGCTGTGCGTCGTAGAAAATCGGTGAGCGTTCTTTCATGAACGATTAGCTTTGCGGCTTGGCAGGAGCTGGGCTCTGGGCCGGCCCGGACCATCTGCGCGAATCCGTCTCTCTATTGTAAGATGCGTTTCGTTCATGAAGCGAATTTTCTCCTACAGCGTGCTCGCCCTGGCGGCCGGCTTCGCTCTCCGCCTGTACTTTGTACTCAAGCACCCGGCCAACAACTCCGGGGACACCCCACTTTACGAAGAGCTGGCCAGCAACTGGCTGCAGCACCATATCTACGGGATGAAGGTGGATGACGTCGTGGCGCCGGTTGATCTGCGCATGCCAGGCTATCCGGCTTTTTTGGCTTTGATCTATCTCGTCACGCATCGGGTTGCTGCGGACGCGCGTTTTTACGTGATGCTCGCGCAAATCGCTGTCGATCTCGGTTCGTGCTTGCTAATCGCCGCGCTGGCTGCGTCGCTTGCCGAGTTCTGGGTTGACGACGCTCGACGCCAGGGCATCTTTCTCGCAGCTCTGTGGCTGGCCGCTTTGTGCCCCTTCACGGCGAATTACGTCGCGACGCCCATGACGGAGGTGTTCGCCGAGTTTTTCACGGCGGCCGCGTTGTTAGCGTTCGTTTTCCTGCTTCGCCGCCTCGCGGCACCTGTCGCAATGCTTCCGAATCTACGATTAACTCGTCACCGGCTATCCTTGCTCGGGCTCATGGCGGGCTTCATCGTGGGCCTAGGCACTCTCTTTCGCCCTGAAACGCCGCTGGTTCTGGCGATAGGCTGCACCGTTTTCCTACTCCTTTATCTCGCCAGACACCAGTTTCTCACCGGGTTGCGGTTGTGCGCGATCGTCGCCGCTGGTTGGCTCGTTGCGCTCGCTCCCTGGGCGATCCGCAATGCTGTGACGCTACACGAATTCCAGCTTCTGACGCCAAAAAACTCGAATCTGCCCGGCGAGCTTATTCCTTATGGCTTCATGGCCTGGGAGAGGACCTGGTTGTTCCGTGTTCGCGACAATTATCTCGTGCCCTGGAAGCTCAACGGCGAGGAAATCTATCTGGACGATTTGCCCGCGCGAGCCTTCGATACCCGAGAAGAAAAAGAACGTGTGGGCATGCTGTTGGAACAGTACAACAACGACCTCACGCTATCGCCCGAGGAAGATGCCGCCTTTGCTGAACTGGCTCGGGAGCGCAACGCGCGCCATCCCCTGCGTACTTATCTTTGGCTGCCGATTGCTCGCGGTTTTACGATCTGGTTTACGCCGCGCATCGAACTGCTGCCGTTTTCCGGGCAGCTCCGGCCGGTCAAGCAGGCCTGGCATGAAGATCCCGTCGACTTCTCCGTGACCATCGGCTTTTTCGCGCTGAACCTAGCCTACGCGCTGCTGGCGCTAGCTGGCGCGTGGCGTTTGTGGCGGCAACACGCGCCGGGCTTGCGTTATGCGGTGGGCTTGCTGGCCGGCTATTTGCTGCTGCGCACAGCCTTTCTCACGACGCTGGAAACGCCCGAGCCGCGCTATGTGCTGGTGTGCTTTCCGATCGTGCTGGCACTGGCGGCGCAAGTTTTCGCGCGGCGGCCGTCCGCGGAATCGGTACTGCCGAGACACAATTATTTTTCTTCGACCGGTTCCGGATGAATCGTGACGCGGTAAATCTGCGGAAACTTTTCTTTCACGCGATCTTCCAGGGCCGCCGTCACGTCGTGCACTTCGGTAATGGGCAGCGTGCCGCGCATCGTGCAATGGCAAGACGCGAGGATCCGGTGCTCGACTTGCCGGACGCGCACGTCGTGGCAGTTCACGAGTTCATCGAACTCGGCTGGCAAGCCATTCAGAAAATGTTCGATACTCCGCGAAAGTTGTTTCATTTCACCGGCGCCTGCATCCGGCGTGGCAATGTGATGCCCGAGCGGCTCGATGTGAATGTTCACGTCGGTAGCGCCGTCGCGGAGCTTGCGGATGTCGTCCTCGAGTTCCGTGGCTTGCCGGTGAGCTTCCCGCAGGCTCAGATTTTCGTCCACTTCCAGATGCAGTTCGATGAAGAGCCGCCCGTTTTGCTGCGAAGCGCTCAGATCGTGAATAGCCAGGCCCTTCTTTTGCGCGACGGCGCGAATCGTCTCAAAGAGATGCTCGCCGCGGGGAGCGCGCGGTTCGGCGTGCACCATCACGTCCGCAGGGACAATCTCGCTGATGCGTTTTTCGATCGCGTCGCTGAGACTGTGCACCTGTTCGAGGGTGGAGGTGCGCGGCACGCTGACCGTGGCGTCCACAAAATGCCGGTTGCCGGCCCGGCGCACGCGCACACGCTCGACGTCCAAGACGCCGTCCATGCGCGAAACCGCTTCCGAGATCTCTTGCTGCAGACCTTGCGGCGCGACATCCAGGAGGGCATCCAGAGTGCGCTTACCGAGTTGTGAGCCAACCCAGATGATTACGGCAGCGACGGCCAGACCGGCCAGCGCATCCGCGTAGATCAGCCACGGAATGTTCCAGGTTTCTCCGGCCCATACGAGGCCAATCCCGGCGATCACGACGAGTGTGCTCCACACGTCGGTGGAGAAGTGCAACGCGTCTGCTTCGAGTGCTTCACTTTGGTGCTGGCGGGCCACTTTGTTCAGGGCGCGGGCACGGGTCAAGTCAATGGCCAGGGCGATGCCCAGGATCACGATAGCGGTAACGCTCGGTTGGATGTGCACGCTGCGGAAAAAGAGCCGGTCAAAGCCTTCGTAGATGATAAAAAGCGCGGTGATCAGGAGCAGACCAGTTTCGACGAATGCGGAAAAATTTTCGAATTTGCCGTGGCCGTAGGGATGGCGTTCGTCTGCGGGTGCGTCCGAAACGCGAACGGAAAGAAAAGTGATGACTGCGGCGATCAGGTCCAGGCCGGAGTGGAGCGCTTCGGAGAGCACGCCGAGGCTCCCGGTTCGAATCACGAGGAACGTTTTTAGGGACACGAGCAGTACGGCCGAACCGACGCTGAGCAGCGCCGCGGAGCGCTTCTCCTGAGCTATTTCGTTTTGCCAGGCAGCCATAGCGTCCGACTAGACTACCTCAGGTAGGCGTGTACTCCTCACGATTCGGCGGTGTCTGAATCTCCCGGGAAGTGGCCTACGGCAGGGCTCGCAGCGGGGAAAAATGCGCAGCGAATGAAACACTTTGCGCTTCTACACGTCTTTACATCTGTAGAAGCCGGAGGCATGATAGGCAGAAGGCCGAGGTGTACAGTTGAACCCGAAATATGACCTACCCCAGGGCACGCTAGACCTATTGATTTTGAAGGTCGCGGCGCTAGGCCCAGTCCATGGCTATGCCATCGCGCAGCGTCTCGAGCAAGTCTCCAAGCACGTCGTGCAAGTTCCGCAAGGCTCGCTCTACCCTGCACTGCATCGCCTCGAAAATCGCGGTTTACTGGCTGCCGAGTGGAAAGAGACGGAGACGGGGCGTGAAGCGAAGTTTTATCGCCTGACGCGCAAAGGCCGCGCGCAACTGGGAGCGGAAGCCGATGGCTGGGCGCGTTTGACGGAAGCCGTCGCGCTCATCCTAAAGATGTCCGAGGGCGGTGCCGAATGAGCTGGCTGGAGCGGCTGTTGCGGCGCGAGAAAATGGAGCAACAGCTCGACAAAGAACTGCAATTTCACCTCGAAAATCACGTCGCCGAGTTGATGCGCTCTGGCGTTGCTGGCCCGGAGGCGCGCCGCCGCGCCCGCTTGGCCATCGGGTGGCCCGAAGAGGTGAAGGAAGAATGCCGCGACGCGCGCGGCACGCGCTGGCTGGAAGATGCCTGGCAGGATTTTCGCTATGCGCTGCGAACGCTGCGACACAAGCCTGGCTTCGCTGCTGTTGCCCTGCTCACGCTGGGGCTCGGAATCGGCGCGACCACTATGATGTTCACGCTGGTGGACGGTGTGCTCCTGAAGCCGCTGCCCTTTCCCGAGCCGGACAAGCTTGTGACACTACATGGAGCCTCTTCGGGCTGGAATGCCGAGGCCTTCGGTAAGCAAAATCTTGCCTACCTAGACTTTCTCGACCTACAACGTACGAGCACTTGTATCGACTTGGCAGGGGCGCTGTATGACAACGGCACGGTCAGCGAGCCCGGCCCGCCGGAATACGCGGATTTGCTCCAAATCTCGTCGAATCTTTTCTCCGTCGTCCGGGTTCCGCTGCTGATGGGCCGCGTCTTTGCACCTGAGGAAGACAAAACGGGTGGTATCCCGGTGGCGATTCTTGGTTACAGTTTCTGGCAGCGTCATTTTGGTGGAAGACCTGAGGCGGTCGGCTCTTCTCTTGTGCTCGACCTGAAACGCTACAGCATCGTGGGAGTTGCTCCAGCGGGCTTCCGGCCGTACGGCAACGAACCCGACATTTATACACCCCTCGGCCAGAATACCGGCGCATTTCTGCAAAGGCGCGCGATTCATCCCATATACACGCTGGGACGCCTGCGCGCCGGCCAATCCATTAACGAAGCCCAAGCCGAGATGTCGCTGGCTGGCCGGCAACTGGCGGAAGCCTACAAGGATACCAATGCGGGACGGACGTTTACGGTCGCGCAGCTTCGTCCGGAAACCGGTGATGTGAAGTCGACACTGTGGCTTTTGCTGGGTGCGGTGACTCTGGTGTTGCTCGTCGCTTGCGCCAACGTTGCCAGTCTACTCCTGGCGCGAGCGATTTCTCGCGAACGCGAACTCGCGATGCGCGTAGCTCTGGGGGCGACGCGGAGCCGCCTGGTACGACAGTGTCTAACGGAAAGCGCGGTGCTCGGATTGTCGGGCGGTGTGCTGGGCGTGCTGTTGGCTGCCGTCGGGCTGCGGCCCTTCCTCGCGCTGTGGCCGGGCGAATTGCCGCGTGCAGAAGAGGCGCAGTTGGATTGGCGCGTGCTGCTGTTTGCCGTTGGAGCTTCCCTGATGTGCGGTTTTCTCTTCGGCGCGGCGCCGGCTTTGCGCGCGCCGTTCAAAAACATAGAGCAGGCGCTGCGCACGGGCATGCGCGGTGTCGCGGGAGGTTCGCATCGGCTGCACGGCGTCTTTGTCGCCTCGGAAGTCGCATTAGCCGTGATTCTGCTCGTTTCCGCGGGAATGCTCGGCCGGACGCTGCTGCATCTCGCTTCGCTCGATCCGGGCGTGAATATTCATAACGTCCTGGTGGCGCGTATGGCGCTTTCGCCCGTGACGCTTACCGATCCGGGCAAGACGCGCGCCGCGTGGAAAGACGTTTTGGATCGCGCCCGGCAGCTCCCGGGCGTGCAATCGATCGCGACGGTGGATACGTTTCCGATGCGCGAGGGCTTCAACAAGCTGGCTTACTCGACGAACGCGGAGGTAAGCGATACGGCGCCGGGAGAAATGGTGGATGGACGACTGGTCCATCGAGCACGTCGGGAGGAGAAACTGCCGTTCGCCCTTTTGACCTGTGTCTCACCGGATTATTTCAAGGTGATGGGCATGCGGTTGCGCCGCGGACGCTTCTTCGATAATCACGACACGCTCGACCACACGCCCGTCATCATTGTTGATGAGGTTCTGGCACAAAGCGCTTTCGGCACTGACGATGCCACCGGAAAACGCCTGTGGATTCCCGACATGGGCTACGGCGGTAACGTCTTCCAAATCGTAGGCGTCGTGAATCACGTGCGCCATTGGGGGTTGGGTGCGGACGATCAAGCGGAAATCCGCGCGCAAATCTATTCTCCCTTCTCGCAGCTTCCTGATAATTTCATGCATCGCTGGTCGCAGCTGATGTCGCTCGCGGTCCGCACGAATGTGAATCCTTTGAGTATCGTGGGAGCCCTGCGCAACGAGTTAAAGGGCGCCGCCGGCGATCAGGTGCTTTATGAAGTGCGCACGATGGAGCAACTCGCGAGCGATTCGCTCGCCAGTCAACGCTTTCTGTTGCTCCTTTTTGGAATTTTTGCCGGGGTGGCCCTGCTGCTGGCTTGTGTGGGGATTTACGGCGTGCTGGCGTATCTCACCGGGCAACGGATTCCGGAAATGGGCGTGCGCATCGCGTTGGGTGCGCGCACGCGCGACGTGATGTGGCTGGTGCTCCGGCAGAGCCTCTCGATGATTGTCGTCGGTGTCGCGCTCGGTACGGCGGCGGCGCTAGCCGCGGAGCGCATTTTGCTCCGCTACGTCTCGGGTATGCAGCCGAGCGCGGCAATCAGTTTCGCAGTGATGATTCCGCTGCTGTTTGCCGCGGCCCTGCTGGCCAGCTTCGTGCCGGCCCGACGCGCCAGCCGTATCGACCCGGTAGCGGCCCTCCGCCAGGATTAACGCTTAACCTCAAGAGCGTGGCGGGCCGGCGATGAAGTGTGGGCCCGCCGCAAGACGCACGTGGCATTGAGTTTTTCGGATTGGTCACATCTGCGCGAACATACTTGCTACAGTACTTGCCTCTGACGCCAAGTCACGCTATTTTCCAGAGGCGGGGTTATCCCATGACATTTCGAAATCGCGCCGCCGTCTCAGCGGCCGCGCTGCTGTTGTGTTGCGCGCCGCTCAGCCTGGCCCAAGCGCCAGGTTCTGGAGGTTCGCCAGCTACCGCGGTATGGAATGCGCTTTCCGGTTTGGCCACGGACCCGGCAAGATTCGCACACGCGGAAAATGTAGACATCCTGCGCGATCGCGCGCACTTCACGCTGATTGACGGGACGATCCAATTGCTGCAGCCGGTCAATGGCATCGTTTTCGGCGCGGTATTTCATGGCCGTGGCCGCCTGCAAATGGAGGCCCCTAACCCTATCGAAGGGCAGCAGCTTCGCCTTTTCACACGACAAGACCGGCTCGATGTGTCCTTCAGCGATGCAACGTTTAGTTTCACGGACGGCCTGGTGGACGAACTGAGCAAACAGGTGAAGTGGCAGGCGACCGGCCCAGCCAGCGACGATCTTTACGGAAAGCGTGTGAAAGAGCGCGAAGATCTCGGGGAGTCTTCGTTGCCCCGCCTGTTGGAAAGCATTTTGTCCACCGACCGAACGCGTACGGCATATTTCCTGGCGGACCTGAAAACGGACAAGAGCTGGATCGAAGTGCATGACGACGCCATGCAACCGGAAGAGATTGAGGTGGGACGCTGGGTGGACGTTGGCACGATAAAGCTCTTCGATACCTGGATGAGCTTTCCGACCGGTAAGCGCACCGCTGTCGAGGCTTGGAAAGACCCGGATGCGAAAGAAGATTTCGTCATCAAGAGCTTCAAAATCGACGCCGCGGTGACCTCCGGAGCGGAACTGCGCGCCACCGCGCATCTGGACCTTGAGCCGCGGCTGGCCGGCGAGGGCGTGCTGGTGTTTGAACTGGACTCGAACATGCGCGTCGACTCCATCAAGGACTCGAGGAACCACGCGCTCGCATTTTATCAATCGCAAGAAAGGAAGGACCGGTTCCAGTCCTACGGCGATTATGTCGCGGTAGTTCTGCCGCAGCCGCTGGCGGTGGGGACGCCGCTGGAATTGGAGTTTCAGTACGGCGGGAAACGGGCTATTCGCAAGGCCGGTACAGGGAATTATTTTTGCGAAAGCTCCGGCTGGTATCCCGACAAGCCAAACAGCTTTTCGCGGCGCGCGAATTTCGAGCTGACCTTCCACAGCCCGAAGAACGCTATGCTCGTCGCCACGGGAGAAAAAACTAGCGAGACCGTGGACGGCGGAACGCGCATTACCACGTGGAAGAGCGAGATGCCGCTGGCCGTGGCGGGCTTTGCTTACGGCGATTACAAACTGACGACCGACAAGGCCAACGACACGGAAATCGACGTATACGCAAACCGTGAACCGGACGACGTGATGGCCATGGTGCAGCGCTATTTTGAGGAAGGTCCGGGCGCGCAGGAGGCCGCTGTCGGTTCCATGTCTCCGTCCGTGATGGCCAAGACCATGGGTGCGGAGATCGCCAACGCCGTGCGTCTCTTCTCGGCATGGTATGGGCCGTTCCCGTATAAGCATTTATCGGTGACCAGTTTGCCGGTCAGCTATACCTACGGCCAAGGCTGGCCAGGGCTGCTGTATCTCTGGTCGGCGTCTTTTCTGGACTCCACGCAGCGCAACGCGATCGGGATCAAGGATCAGACGCGCGTGTCGGACTTTTTTCGCGCGCATGAGACTTCCCATCAGTGGTGGGGCCACCGCGTGGGCTGGAAGAGTTATCACGACCAGTGGCTCTCCGAAGGCTTCGCGGAGTTTTCCGGAAATCTTTACGTGCAATATCGCGACAGCATGAAAGAGCAGCTCAACCAATGGCGCAAGGAAAAGGAGACGCTACGCATTCCGGATCGCAACGGCAACCAAGTGCGCGCGCTGGGACCGATCTGGATGGGCGAACGCATCCGCTCTTCCATCACCGATCCGGGTTCTTATCAGAATTTAATCTACTCGAAAGGCGCGTACGTGCTGCAAATGCTGCGCATGCAGTTGATGAACCAGCGCGACCCCTCGGGTGATGCGGATCATGCTTTCAAATCGATGATGCAAGACTATTGCAAGACCTTCGACAATCAACCGGCGTCGACGGAGGACTTCAAAGCCATCGTGGAAAAGCACATGACGAAAAGCATGGACCTGGACGGGAACCACACGATGGACTGGTTCTTCAACGAATATGTATACGGCATGGGTGAGGCGCAGTACGTGTTTCACGCAACGACGCAGGTCACGCCGGACGGCAAACGGACACACATCAGCGGAACGTTGACCCGCAGCGGCGTGGCGGACAATTGGAAGGATGCGGTGCCGCTGTACGCTCATGTGGGTGATCGAACCATTAAGATGGGCATCCTGACGGCCACCCATCCGACGGAGACGATCGACGTAATCGTAGGCGGGAAGATTGACCGCGTCTCGATCAATGACTATGAGGATTTGCTTGCCGACGTAAAACAGTAGCCCGGTCGAAGCGGTACGTTAGCCTATTACCGCCCATAACGACTGGATTTTTTCGGATGGCGCAGCTGCGTTGATCAGCATCGACTCGTTGTCGACTTGCGCTTCTGTGCGGACTTCGCCTCAAGGGAGAACGCCAGCGGGGACGCTGGCGTTACGGATACGTTGCCGGTGATCGTTTGGGCTGGGTGGCTTACGCGGCAGCGTGGTCGAGGCTGACCGCGCTAGTCAGCGGTGATGGATGGAGCAGGGAGCAGCGGCAGGCGCTTGGGTTCGCCACGCGCGCCGCGGACTTCGAGATCATCGAAGAGCAGCGAAGGGGCGACGATGGAGGCGGGCAGGCCGCTGCGCGCGGAACCGAAAGCGCCGAGGGCGGTGCCGGCAAAACCGGCTTCCTGGCTTTGCATGTAGTTGAAAACGAAGTCGTCGTTGCCAATGCCTCCGAGGTTGCGCAGCATGCGGGTGTTGAGGCCGATGATGCGCGAGCCACGAACCATCTCTTCGCGGCCGTCTTCCGGGTAGACCTTGTAAACGATAAGCGGCAGACGATCGCCGGTGCCGGCGCCGCCGCCGAAGCTAGCGAGCAGTTCGGAAAAATCGTCCTGGCGCAGCAGGCTTATGGACGGATTGTCCATTTCGCGCACGACCAGGCAATACGGCAGCTTTTCCTGTTTGCAATCGTCGATGAACTTCTTCTTCAGGTCGGCCGGAGACTCGCTGTCCTTGGCTTCAAAGAACAGGTTGCTCATGGTCGGCTTGGCGTCGTTGAGAAATGCAGACCGGCCGTGGCCATTGGACTGATCGGAATCGGGGCCGGGTCGGCGGGACATCAGCAACTCTTTGACCGAGCCGTTATCCACAATATCGACCTTCTCCGCTTTCACGCCTTCGTCATCCACGGCGTAGCCGCCGAGCAACGGAGTGCCGTGAAATTCCTTTGCTGCAGGATCATCCACGATGGAAACACCCTGCGGTAAAACGCGCGCGCCCATGCGGCCGACCCAATCGCTTTTTCCGCCCAAACCAGTAAGCAACTGTTCCATGACTGGAGTGAAGGAAACCGGAGGCCGTGCGCCGTTGATCGCGGGAGTAAGGACTTGCGCAAGCAGCGACGTAGCCGCGCGGGCTTCGAACAGTACCGGGCCGTTGTAATCCTGCGCGGGAGGAGCAGCGCGGAGAGCCATAAGTTCGGTCCCCGTGACGTTCAGAGCCTTGCGCACCGCATCAGCAGTGGGAAGATCGGCGGGCTTGGCGGCGTAAGTGGCATACATGTGATTGAGCTGCATGCCGTCGTCGGCAAGTGTGTTGAGGCCAGCTTCAATGGCTGCATAGGAGCGGTTGGTGCGAATCTCGGTGCCCTCGCTCGTGAGCAGATATTCCGTGGCGTAGACGAGATAGTAGGTGACGCGCGATTCATAGATCTGTGGAAACGCGCGTAACGCCGCGGAAGATTCGCGGGCTTCCTGTTCCCAATTGCGATGGCTCCGGTCCGGAGCGGCGAGCGGCTCGATGATCTGCAAAGGCTGCGTTTTTGAAAAGTCGTCGATGTCCGACTGGCGCGCGAGGCTGCTCAGATACGCCTGCTTGCGGGAATAAGTTTCGACGGCTTCTTTAAAGGCCTGATCGGTAGCGATCCAGAGATCCTGGCGAAGGGAGTCGTAATCGCGGTCGATACCGACGGAGCCAGTCGGGCCGATGAAGCCGCGGAAGCCGTCGTCACTGATGAAGTTCGAGCTGTCGAGTTTGTAATCCCCCACACGCGCGCCGACGTTCATGAAGCGATTCCGCGTCTCAGCGGAAGAGACAAGCGCGCCGAATTCGGCAACGATTTCGCGAACATCCAGATCGAGCAGCTTGTACTCGATGTAATACGGCTTCTGCGAGTCGGTCATGCCGGGAATCTTCAGCGCGAGGCGCGTTTTGGAGCGGGCCATCTCATCGCGCATGGCTTGGAGCGTGTGGTCGTTGTCTTTCGTCGCTTGCGCACGCGAGCCATCGGCGCAACTCGGTAGCGCGCCGAGCGTCATCACCAACGCGAGCACTCGTACGCGGTTCATTGCTGGCCTCCTTGGGCGGCTGGGTCATGCGCCGGCGGCGGGAGTATGGGTGGCCGATCGGTGGAGCTTTCTTTCTTTTGCACCTCCAACTCGGAGGTCAGAATAGCGGGCGAAGCAGCGGAAACCGGAACAGAGCCCGATTCGGCGCCGCAATACCCGTTGAAGACTTCGGGCGTATCGCCGGTAGCCACGATCTTGGTCAATGCCGCCAGGGGCGTGCCGACGATGTCGACGCCGCGAACGAGTTCGTCCGGACGTCCGTCGGGATAGACTCGGTATACAACGAGGGGAAGCACCTGGAAGGCCTGCGGCTGGCCGCGGCCGGTGAAAGTGAAGCCGCCGGCGATGTCGTCAATGAGCAGGCCGTAGGGCTTGCCCTGTTGTTTGATCAATTCGATGAGCTTCGCGCGGAGCTGCGCGTTGGTCATGGTTTTCGAGCTTTCGACCAGCAAATTGCCCTGACGGGACACGGGTGTGGCGCCGAGTTGCCGCCGTCCGTGGCCATTGGAGGTGGGAAAGCCGACCAGCGGCGAGCGCGACATTTCGAATGCTTTCAAGACGCCGTGGTCGACCAGGGTCACCGATTGCGCGGGGACGCCTTCGTCGTCGAACTGGTAATAGCCAAGCAAATCCTGCGAGCCGAGTTTCTTGCGTGTAGTGTCGTCCACGATGCTGAGGAAAGACGGAAGGATCGGTTCACCGACTTTTTTGGCGAAGGTCTGGCCCTCGGCGGCATCCTTCTGGCGATGGCCTTCGGCGCGGTGGCCAAAAACTTCGTGGAAGAACACCGCCGCGGCGCGGCCGGTGAGCAGAGCGGGACCGACGGACGGTTCATTGATCGGGGCCGCAACCAAGCCTTCGAGTTCTTTGCGCATAGTGGCTTGCGCCGCGGTGACGGCTTTGTCGTCGGGGGCGTCCGACGGATTCACCCAATCGAAATTGTAGTAGCGGTCGATGTCCATGCCGTCGGGCGCTTTGCCCTGAATGAAAAGTTCGAGGCGGTAGCGAATCTGGCCGTATTGCAGTTGCGTGCCTTCGCTGGTCACCTGAAAGACGTTCTGCGCTTGCGCGGTGAAAGTCACAATCGAATTGATGATGGCTGCCGAGTCGCGGAACGTGCGTGTGTAGGCGCGAACTTTTTCTTCCCAGGGTTTGCGGTCGAGTGTGAAAGAAACCTGTTGGCCGATGAAGGTATGCGGCTTCTCATGCGAAAAGTCCGGCGCACGATTTTCCGCGGAGTCGACCTTCACTTCTTTGCCGGTTTTGATCTTGATGTAGGCTTCGGCGGCGGCGCGATACTGGTCGTCCGTCTCGAGCCAGACAATGCGGCGAAGCACGTCGGGATCATCGTCGATGGGGACCGATTCGCCTGGCCCGGAACTGGTCTGCTGGCGTTCGCCGACCTTGTGGGTGTCGTCTACGTCGTAGTCACCGGTGCGGACCGAAACCTCCAGCCAGCGATTGCGGTTTTCCGTACTGCTGAGGAGGGCGCCATTCGAGCCGGAGACTTCGGCGCGTTGCGTGTCCGTGATCGTATAGCCGAGATAATAGGCGGGGGGATCCTGGGCTTTGAAAGTCTTCACGGAGCGGTCCAGCTCGGCCTGTAGAGCCGCGAGCAAGGGAGAGCGCTTGGGCTGCGCATCGGGCGGCCCGGCCTGGGCCACGCTGCCGCCGAACGAACTGAACAGAAACAGCAGGCCCAACGCTGACATAAGAAACGTCAGATAACTACGAACCGATTTAATCAAGGAAAGCCTCACTTGGAGTTAGACGGCACCGGGGAATAGTTAGTGTACGCTACCGCGGGTAACGGGCAAAACGCAGGTGGCCGGCACGCCTTTTCTCGCAACGATTAGTTCGACGGTCCGGTGCGTTGGGAAGTTGCATGGCCTTAAAAAGCTGCCCTGGCTGCGTTGGCGCAACCAGGGCGAGAAGAAGCCTCTTGCGGAGGCGAAAAGTTTGCCGTAAGGGGAGACTTCACCCGCAATTTGAGGGGTTGGTAACACAAGGGTTGGGGGGCTGTGGCGGCGGAGCCTGCGTGTGATGAGAAGCGGTTACGCCGAAGACGATGACCGGGGCGATGGCTATGACGCCAATCGTCCAGCCGAGAGCGGCACCCACGCCAACGCCTGCGCCCGCGGCACCCACGGCCGCGGCGGGAAGAATCTGTGTGGCCTGGCCGGCGGTGACCAGCGCATCGAGGGTAGCCTGCTGCGGCGGCGCGGGAGCGGAGTTGTCGCCCTGCCGCACGGTCGAGAACTGGCCGGGCTTAAGAATGACGCAGACGCCGGCAAGATTGCAGACTTTCACTTGGCCCTCGTAGACGATGACGCTCATGGCCTTGGTGGACTGGTCGTATTCGGTATAGAAGTCCGTGCCCACGACGCCGGCGACGCCAGCGGCGGTACGCACTTCGAATTTGCCGTCGGGTTTGGAAATCTTCTGCGCCTGGGTGCGGAGCTTGCCGTAGGCCAGCTCAAGCTCGGTTTGTTGGGCGCCGGTGTCATGTTTGATGATCTTGATCGAGGCGTTCGAGCCCACGTTCAAGACGGAGCCGTCATCCAGAGCCACGCGGGCGCGTCCGTTGATTTGGGTGTTGACCAGGTCTGCCCAGTCCACAACGGTCTTGCTCTTCGCGGCAATGTTTTTTTCACCGCGGGAAATGCTGACGGCAGGGATGAGGCGGTCCACTTCACCGGCACGCTGGCCGTTTTGCGGCGCGCCCGAAAGCTGCGCCGGGGCAACCATAGCAAACGACAACAGCACTGACAGGCCTAGTGCGAGCGGGAACTTCGTATTCATTGCTGAATCTCCTAGAAGAAGAGGGATACCCGTGTCACTCGTTGTTACCGGAGATAGCGGAGGCAGTCAATTGGAAAGGCGGCAAGAATTGCGCATTCGCTACATAGCTGAACCGCGAGGAGCGGTACCTGCTACTGCACGAGCTGCGAGAAGTCCCTTGCGGCCAGCGTGAATTGGGGCAGAAAATCGGCTCATGCGTGCTTTGGTAGCCTTGTTGGTGGCTTGCGCCGTAGTCTACGGCGTGTATCACTTTTACTTCAAGAAGATGCCGGTGACCGACGAAGGCACGGCGCCGACCCAGGCGATCAGCCTGACCGGCGTGCGCGCTGACTTGCTGCAGATCGCGCAGGCGGAGCGCGCGTATATTGCGGAAAATGGTAAGTGCGCCACGCTGGATGAGCTGACTTCGTCGCACGCGCTCACGATGGAACATACGGAACGCGATGGTTACAGCTATTCCGTCGAGTGTTCGGGCGGCGGAAGCTTTACCGCAACCGGGCGACACGCGCCCGCCGCTGCGGATTCGCCGATCCGCTACCCGACCCTGGCGATCGACCAGACCATGCAAGTCCACGAAGTGAATTGAACTCCTGTCCGGTTTTTGCTAGCAGACCTCAACGAAAAACGGGTTCCTCATGATTCGGCGTCGGCTATCGCGCGTCCGATGGCACGATGCGGCCGTTGACCTGTGTGCCGAGGCGAATCGGGCGGGGTGGACCTTTGCGAGGAACGGTAACCTCCATAAAAACCGAGCCGACTGGGCGGCCACGAATGGGATCGGCGGCGTGTTCAGGCAAAAAGTAGACCACGGGGGGAGAAGCCTGGCGAGCGTTTCGCCCGGGCGGGCGGTTGGAGCGGACACGGTGAGGCCGGTGTAATGGTCGGCCGGGTTGGCTACGACTTGGCCGTTTTCGGCAGTGAGATAGACATTCCAGGGACCGTATGGGGAAGGCGGATGCGCCTGCGCTTGCGCAGCGTCGGAGAAAATCTTGTCGGCGTTCACTAACAGCGTGACGCTGATATAGCGGCCGCGAATAGGAAGGTCGGGGTCATAACCTTGTGTAGCGGCCCAACCGCGCGGCAAGCGCCCACGATCCCACAACAGCTTGGCGCCCAGACTGGCGACGAAGATAGTCTGAATGAGCGCGAAGATCAGACCCTTCCGCAATTGGCTCATGACGCCTCCTGAACACGCGCGATCAGAGAGCGACGCATTCGCTCCAGCGCCCAACCACCAAGAAGCAGGAGAACACCGGCGCCAGCGAGGCTTTCCGCACGCCCCAGTTTGTCCATGACATTCGAGAAGTAGAAGAAGAGCACTGTGAGGGCGAATGCGGCGACAGCCATGTTGATGCGTTCGCGTCTGCGCTCCGCAATGCCCCAGGCAATCACGCCGCAGGCACCGATAGCGGCCCAGAGGTAAAAGCCCACAACGCTCCAACTAGCCCAGGCATATCTGTGGCGTGGGGAGACGAGATTGAGGCTGACCACCCACAACGCGGCAACAACGTTCATCCAGGCAGCCCTGCCACGCAATAGGAAAGCCAAACATAGCGGCGCGCCGATAGCGACCAGCCAAGCGAGGAGCAACATAGAGCGCGAGACGGGCGGGACTTGATAGTAGCCCTGCCCGAATTCGGCACGCATGACCACGGCGACGATGCTGCAGGGAAGCAGCGCAATGGCACCAAGGTGGGCCAAGGCACGACGTTCCGGCGATGCCTGTTCGAAGGCTCGCGCGCTGAGGTAGGTCAGCGCGAGGAGCAGCAGGCCTTGCCAGACGGCGTTACCGATTCTCTCGAGGTCCACGCCGCGGCTGGTCATCCAGACACCAATCAGATCGGAGCGAGCACTGCCAGGAAGGCGGCGTGAGGCCATTTCTCGAGAAGCAGCCAGCCGATCAGGGCGCCGATGGCCCAAAGCAGGATGCCACTGGTCCAATTTTCTTCGAGATTGAAAATCTGCGCCGTAAGGAAAATGCCGGCACCGAGGCAGACGGTGCCAATGGCATGGAAGGTCGTGGAGAGCGCGGGAAACTTTTCGCTGGTGAGGGCGCCGGCAACAGGAAACGCGGCAACCATCAGGAGCACCAGAGCAAAGCGCGCGCCGGGAGTCATTTCGTCCCAATGCGCAGCGACGAACAGCAGGACCGCCGCACAAAGAAGTAGTCCACCCAGTGCAACGGCAAGCAAAACGGGCCAGCGGAGCCGTTCACCTGAGCCTCGAGAGTCCTCGAAGGCGCGAATGTGGCTGGCAGTGGCAGCGTCGAGAATGCCGGCTGAGGTCCACCGGTCACAAGTTGCTTCTGCAGGGCATCCGCCATGTCCAAGCCTCCTCTGCAAATGCGAAAGCGAGCCCGTGGCGCGGCTCAACTCGGTCTTACGGCACTCGTTTTTGGTCGACGACCAGCACGCCGGCTTCGGCGTAGTTCGTGGCCGGCACGTCGTGAAACGCGACGTGGATGTTTTCGCGCTTGGCTTTGCCGTCTTCGACGAGGACGGCGGTGATGCGCTCCGCGATCTTGCGTTTCATATCGGGGGTACGGCCTTCCACCCAGGTAATCTGCACGTGGGGCACTGTGGTTCCTCCTTAGAACGAATCAGGCCCAAAAGCTTGCAGGGAACCCGGGGCAGGAAGCAAGTTGCGCCTTTCGAGAAGGATGGCGCGGCGTGTGCTACGATTACAAGGTTATGCACTCTGCGATTCCGCACCTGATCGACCTGCAGCGCGTAGACCATTTGATCGCCGGACTGCGCGCGGAACTGGACGCATTCCCCAGGCGCTTGAAGGATGCCGAGACGAAACTGAATGGCGCGAAGGCAGGGGTGGTGGCGGCCAAAGAGGCGCTGACCAGCAAGCAGAAAGAACGAAAGAAGTTCGAGCTGGACGTGCAGCAGTGGAAAGACCGGGCGAAGAAGTATCGCGACCAGAGCGGAGCGGTGAAGACGAACGAAGCGTACAAGGCGCTGCAGCATGAGATCGCGAACGCGGAAGCGGAAGTGACCAAGGCCGAAGACGCCGAGTTGGAAGTGATGATGGCGGCGGATGAATTAGAGCGGAAAGTACGCTCGGCGGAAGCCCAGTTGCGAGAAGATGAAGCCGCCGTGGGGCGGGACCAGAAAGAGATTGCAGGTCTGCAGTCGGAAAAGACCAAGCGGTTGAACGAGTTGACTGCGGAACGCGAGCAGACGATCGCGCCAGTTCCGCAGGATTTGCGAGACTTGTACGAGCGGATCGCCAAGCGGCATCGCGGATCGGCGATGGCCGAAGTGCGGGACGAGCAGTGCCGTGGCTGCGGGATGCGGGTGCTGCCGCATACGCTGCAGGAGCTGCGGCGTGATCCGAATGAAGAAATCTATCGCTGCGAATCTTGTGGGATGATTCTGTACACGCTCGAACCCATACCCTTGCCCGAGCCGCCGAAAGGGTCCGATCAGGCGGCATCCTCTGCGGCCAGCCACTCCTGATGCCGCGTACACCTCAATCAAAAGCTGCTGGCGCAGGACTGTTTGCCGAGGCGCCAGCGGAGCAGAAAGCCGGGCCCGCCTTTCGGGCGAATGTTGACGGAGCGGCGCGTGGGAATCCGGGGCCGGCGGCGTATGGCGTGATGATTCGCGACAGCAAAGGCGAAGTCGTCGCGCGACTGAAAAAGTACATCGGCCGGATGACCAATAACGTGGCGGAGTATTATGGGTTGATTGCCGCGCTGGACTATGCGCAAGCGCATGGAGTGAAGGCGCTACGCATCGAGAGCGACTCTGAGCTAATGGTCAAACAGATGCGCGGGCAGTATAAGGTGAAGAGCGAGGACCTGCGGCCGCTCTATGAACGGGCGGCGAAGATGACGAAAGGGTTCGAATCGTTTCGCATTGACCACGTGTATCGCGAGCAGAATCGCGAGGCGGACGCCCTGGCGAATCAGGCGCTGGACGAGACGACGGGCGTTGCTCCTGCGGCGGGAGCGCCCGGAAAGGCGGCCGCTGCGAGCGGCGATGGTGCGAAGCCTGCCGGGCCGCGATGGATTCAGGCGCGATTTCGCAGCGGGATTTTGTATCCGCTAGAGGATATTGATCTGCCGGACGGGACCGAAGTGGAGTTCACGTTGCGGCCGGCGAGAAAGCAGACGCCGACGCGGTAGAAACCGCGGCGGAAAATCTGAATGTCCTTCCGGTGGCGAAACCTTCGGACGCTGCCTCTGTAGCCAAGCCACAGCTTACTTTAGAGCATAAGAGCGATAGAGGGTGTCGCGCTGGGCGGGAATGAAGCCGGCGTCGGAGATGATCCGGCGAAGTTCGCCCTCATTGGTGCGGTTTTTCACGCCAGCGGCGAAAACGACGTTTTCTTCAATCAGAATGCTACCGACGTCGTCAGCGCCGAACTGCAGACCAATCTGGCAAACCTTGATGCCGGGAGTGAGCCAGCTCGATTGGATATGGTCGATGTTGTCGAGATACAGGCGGCTGACAGCGAGTGTTTTGAGGTAGTCCACCGCGGTAGTTTCCTGAACTTTCTTTCCAAGCGCGGTGTTTTCCGCCGCGAACATCCACGGGATGAACGCCGTGAAACCACCGGTATCTTCCTGGATGCGGCGGAGTCGCTCCAGATGGTTGACGCGATGGCGCAACTCTTCGCCGCAGCCGAACATCATGGTTGCGGTGGTGCGCAGGCCGAGCGAGTGCGCAACGCGATGGACGCGCTCCCAATCATCGCTGGTGCATTTGAGGCGCGCGATTTTGCCGCGAATTTCGTCGTCGAGAATTTCCGCGCCGCCGCCGGGAATGGATTGCAAGCCCGCGTCCATGAGGCGCTGGATCGTCTCTTCGACGCTCAGTTCGCTGACCTCGGCAATGCAGAGAATTTCCGGCGCGGAAAAACAGTGCAGGTGGACCTGCGGGAAGCGTGATTTGAGCGAGCGAAGGAGGTTTTCGTAGTAGCCAATTTGCAGGTCGGGGTGCAAGCCACCTTGCAGCAGAACTCCAGTGCCTCCGAGGGTGAGCATCTCCTCGATTTTTTCGTAGATGGTTTCAAAAGAAAGGATGTACCCGTCTTTCGCGCCGAGTGGACGATAGAAGGCGCAGAAGGAGCAGTACTCGGTGCAGAAATTGGTGTAGTTGATGTTGCGGTCGATCTGGTAAGTGACGACGCGCGGATCGTTTTTCTTGAGGCGCATCTGATGCGCGGCCATACCGATACCGACGAGGTCGTCGGATTGCAGCATGTCGAGCGCTTCTGGTTTGCTGAGTGCCACGGCGGTCCTTTGTAATTTAGCTGTCTAGCTTACACGAGCATGGGCGGTTTCGGTTGCCTGCTTCGCCCAAGCAATCTGGTTGGCCTTCGGAATCAGGCACAAGTCGGCGGCTTCGTGAAAATAGCGTTCGAGGCCGCGACGATTTTCTTCGCCCAGATGAAAGTCGATGTTGTGGCGAAGATAGGATTCCAGTTCCCGCGCCGGGAGTTCGAGTTCGCGTGCGGCTTCGACGCTAATGTCGCCGATACTAAGCAGCCCGTAATCCCGCGAAGTGTTGAAGTCGGCCACGATTTCGGGCGTCAGGATTTCGCGGCGGGCGGCCCAGACCGCCATTACCGCGGGCAAGCCAGTGAACCTGCGCCATTCTCCGACGATGTCGTAGAGATGAAAGATCTCGGGACTGGCGATCCCGAGAGTGGCTGCCTGACAAACGCACCGCCCGTCGGAACCAATCGCGCTGTTTTTCTCCACGGCGATAGAGATGCGCAGCGCAGGATCGCCGATAAGCAACGCGGCATCGGCAGTGGCCAGCATCGCGCGCAGGTCGGGTTCGGCCTCGATGAATTGAGGAGCGATATGCCAGTGGCGAGCGGCCAGGATACGCGTCAACGCCTGCGTGCTGCGCGAGCTGCGATCCAGAGCGATGCTTTGCACCTGGCCGATGGGTTTTTTGGAGATAACGAGCAAGCTACGCACGCGACTCTGTGAGGCGATAGCAATGTCCGCTAGGACCACCAAGCCTGGGATGCGTTGATATTCGATAGCCGGAATGATGGCAATATCGACTGCGCCATAGCGCAGCGCTTCAGCGCATTGCGAAGGCACCGTGAAAGACAACTCGTACTTGCCGGCCAGCGGGCCATGTGTGAAGCCGCGCACCAGCGGCGCAGTATTTAGATATTGCACGACGGAAATACGCAACTTGGGCATGATTTGCGCCGATTCGCGATTGCAGTTCAGTATAGCAGACACAATTTTGCTCTGCGCCAGCGCGCTTTTGGTATAAAACCTTCCTTCTGTTCGGAGGATTCGAAAATGGCGAAGTTTATGCGAGCAATGTTGCCGTGCTGGATCGTGCTGCTTGGGTTGGCCACCGCTACGCCCGCCGCGGATACGCCGACACCGACCATCTCGGAAAAAACCACCGGCATGCAGAAGTGGGAAGGCTATTTCAATTTGTACTGGGATGCGAAGTTGGGAAAGCTCTGGTTGGACATAGGAAAATGGGACACGGAGTTTTTATACCAAAGCGGATTGCCGGCAGGCATCGGTTCGAACGACCTTGGGTTGGATCGCGGGCAGCTGGGCGCGACACGGATCGTGCGTTTCGAACGCAGCGGGCCGAAGGTACTGCTGATCGAAGAGAATTTGGCATTTCGCGCCGTGAGCAATGATGCGGAGGAGCGCCGTGCGGTGCGCGATTCCTTTGCCGAGTCGGCGCTTTGGGGATTCACGGTAGCGGCGGAGGAAAAAGCTGCGGACGGAACCATTCACGCGCTGGTGGATGCCACGGATTTTTTCCTGCGGGACGCTCACAATATTCCGGCAACGCTGCGGCGAACGAAGCAGGGCTCGTATCACCTGGACAACTCGCGCTGTGCACTCTACCTGCCGCAGACCAAGAATTTTCCCCTGAACACCGAAGTGGAAGCGACGCTGACCTTCGCCGGCGATGAGCCAGGCCAATGGGTGCGCGAAGTAACACCATCGCCCGATTCGATCACCGTGCGCGAGCATCATTCTTTCGTGCAACTGCCGCCCCCGGGATACAAGCCGCGCGCGTATGACCCGCGCAGCAGTTTTTTCGGCATCAGCTACATGGATTACGCCACGCCGGTCAGCGAGCCGATTGTAAAACGGTTCACCGCGCGGCACCGCTTGGAGAAGAAAGATCCGAACGCAGCAGTCAGCGAGCCGGTAAAACCAATCGTCTATTACCTCGACCGCGGTGCGCCGGAGCCAATCCGTTCTGCGCTTTTGGAAGGGGCGCGCTGGTGGAACCAGGCATTCGAAGCGGCGGGCTACAAAAACGCCTTTCAGGTGGAACTGATGCCGGAAGGCGCTGACCTGATGGACCTGCGCTACAACGTGATTCAGTGGGTGCATCGCGCTACGCGGGGATGGTCGTACGGCGCGGCGGTGATCGATCCGCGCACGGGCGAAATCATCAAGGGGCACGTGACACTCGGCTCGCTACGGGTGCGGCAGGACTATTTAATTGCGGAAAGCTTGCTGGCGCCGTACGAAAAAGGCAAACCGGTCTCGCCAAAGATGATGGAGATGGCGCTGGCTCGGTTGCGGCAACTCGCGGCACACGAAGTCGGCCACACGCTGGGGCTGATGCACAACTATTCGGCCAGCACAGTAAATCGCTCGTCGGTGATGGACTATCCGCCGCCGCTCGTGAAGCTGAGCGCGGATGGCGTGCCGGATATCTCGGATGCGTACGCGGTGGGTATCGGCGAATGGGACAAGGTTTCGATCAAATGGGGCTACAGCGACTTTGCACCGGGAACGGATGAACACGCGGCGTTGAATAAAATTCTGCTCGATGCGTATGGCCGGGGGCTGCGTTATCTGACGGATCAAGATGCCCGACCGGCCGGTTCTTCGAGCAGCGTGGCACATTTGTGGGACAGCGGTTCGAATGCCGTCGATGAACTGAACCGCATCATGCAAGTGCGCGCCGCAGCGCTCAAGCGGTTTGGCGAAAACAACATTCGCGAAGGCGCGCCGCTGGCGACGCTCGAAGACGCGCTGGTGCCGATTTATATGTTTCACCGCTACCAGGTGGAGGCGGCCAGCAAGTTGATTGGCGGAATGGATTATACGTTCGCGGTGCGAGGCGACGGAGAAACGCCGACGCAGATTGTCGCGCCCGCGGAGCAACGGAGAGCGCTCGCGGCCGTGTTGGCGACGCTCAAGCCGGACATGCTGGCGTTGCCGGAGCCGCTGCTGAAGATGATTCCTCCCCGGCCTCCGGAATATCTGCGCGGGCGCGAGCATTTCAAAATTCACACCAGTCCGGCGTTTGACGCGCTGGCCCCGGCGGAATCTGCGGCGCAACATGTGCTGCAATTCCTTTTCAATCCAGAGCGGGCGGCGCGGCTCGTCGAATTTCACGCGCGCGATTCCGGCGATCCAGGTTTGGGCGATGTCCTCGAGGCCGTTTTGACTGCCACGTGGAAGTCGGCTCATCCCGCGGGTTACAACGGAGAAATTGCAAACACTGTCGACGATGTAGTGCTCTATGATCTGATGGCTCTTGCGGCCAACGAGCACGCTTCCGACGAAGTTCGTAGCGTCGCGTCGCTCGAGCTGCGCGAGCTAAAGGACTGGCTGACCACGCCGCAAGACCAGATACGTGATCGCGCTCACATTTTTTTCGCCACGCAGCAGATCGATCAGTTTGAGAAGGACCCCAAGCGGATTGATTTGACCGCACCAGTCGAACCGCCGGACGGGCCGCCGATTGGCGGCATGGGATCGCTCGATTGCGACTGGCCCGATTAAGGCACGAGAGACAGGTTCCTCGCCACGTTAGGCATGACGCATCTAAGGATCAAGAGCGCCATCCGAAAGAATTGTCCCCGGAACGCGAACGTTTAAGACGCGATCCTCATTTCAGCGAGGACATTTTTGAGCCGTTTATTTCGACGAAGGCGATGCCATTGACGCCGCTGCAAGCCAGCCACAAGTTGCCGTCGGGTGTGTGCACCATATTGCGCACGACACCGCCGCCTGAGGGAATCGCCCAAGTCTGAAATTTCTCAGTCTTCGGATCGAAGCGCACCACCGTATTCGGCCGTGTGTTCGATTCGCTGTACCAAATCACATCTCCAACGGCCGTGATGCCGTACGGGCGCGAGCGCGGACCGCCCGGAGATTCGAATTCATCCATTTTGCCGGTGGCCGGATCGAAGCGGCCGAGATAGCCGCGGGAGTAATCGCTGTACCAGAGCACGTCGTCCGGTGTGATCGCGATGCGGCGTGGCCGCGAGTCCACGTGCGGCAGTACGAATTCGTGAATCGCCAGCGTGTCGGGATCGAGGCTGGCAATTTTGTTGCTGCCAAACTCGACGAAAAATGGAATGCCTTTCGAATTGACAACCATGCCGTAAGGATTCGATTTCGCCGTAGGCGAACTTACGACCTTCACTTCGCCGGTCTTGGGGTTCAGGCGGCCCACCATATTACCGTCCTGCACCGTGAAATAGATGTTTCCGTTCGGCGCAAAAATCAAGGTATGCGGGTCGGTCGCGCGAGGATCCGGCATCGGATATTCTTTCACGTCGCCGGTTTTGGGGTCGAGCTTGCCGATGTACGCCTTGAAATTGGCCGTGAACCAGATATTGCCGTCCTGATCCGGAACGAGCCCGTGCGGACCCGAGCTGGGAGTCTTGAGTGGATATTCCTTGAACTGTTGGGTCCTCGGATCGAAGCGGCCGAGTACATTCGCCATTTGTCCGGTGTACCAGACGGAGCCATCCGGCGCGAACGCGGGATCGTGTGGCCGCGAACCGGCGGTAGGCACTTGCCATTCCGTGATGGAAACGTCGACGCTGCCGGGAATGATGACGGCTTCGGGGGCTGGCTTCGGCGGAAGATTCTTCGCCAGGTAGTCGATCACACCCGCGACCTGGTCCTTCGGCACTGGCGCGCCCTGGTTCACCATCATGTTGACCACGGACGTCCATTCCGCGCGATCGTGCCCCGCATTAGTCACCGTGCTGAGGGCGTGGCACGAAACGCAGGCTTTCTGAACCGTTTCTTTCCCCGCGCCGTCCGGCAGTTGCGGAGAGGTTTGAGCCCACCCAGGAACAGCGCTAAGCGGAAGGATCACGAAAAACCACAGCAACCAGTAGCGCCACAGAATGGGCTGACGTGATCGGTGCCTCGTCACCGGAGCTGGTCTGGATTCGTTTGGGCCCTTGTCCTTTTGCATAGCAACCTCCGATTCCCCGCGTTGGCTAATCTACGCCAGCGGCTAATCTTCGGCAATGAACTCGGCAAAAAGCGTCTTTTCGATTTCGGGAACAGACCAAAGGCCGTTTGCTTCGTCTATCGCAGCAGGAGGTACACCCGCCATGCACTCGCGCCTCGTTCCCGTGCTCTCTTGCGGAGCGATCTTGTTTGGATTCTGTACGTTAGCCGCTTTGGCAAACGCTCAGGACGTGCCGCCGATCCCCGCGGCGCCGCAGATCCCCGCGGTGCCCCCGATACCCGGTGTGCCCGCTATACCGGCAATGCCCCCAATACCCGAAATGCCCCCGATCCCGGCTGTGACCCCTTTACCTCCTGAAATTGGCTGGTCGCAGGGGAACCATCACTCCTCTAGCGTGTCCGGCGGCGGTGATCGGCAACCAGCTAACAGTTGCGCGGACCTGCGGATTCGCTTCGATGACCGGGACGCGGTCGTGAAATCCGAGGAACACACGATTACCAAGTCCGAAGCGCCAACGCTGCGCGTGCGGCCGCATACCAATGGCGGAGTGCAGGTGCAGGGCTGGGACCAGGCCAACTACTCCGTGACCGCCTGTAAGGCCGCAGCCGACTATAACGGAGAAGCGGAGCGCATCCTTTCGCAAATCGCCGTGAACGTTCAGGCCGGCGAAGTTTCGACGCAGGGGCCCAGCGACCAAGACAACGACTGGACCGTATATCTGCTGATTCGCGCGCCCAAATCAGCCACGATTGACATTGAAACGACCAACGGACCGCTTTCGCTTTACTCGGTGGACGGCAAAGTCACCGCGCATACGACGAACGGGCCGATTTCTCTGCGGGGCTTTTCCGGCGACGCGGAGATTACCGCCGAGAATGGCCCGATCAGCATAATGGGCAGCAGCGGCAACGTTCGTGTGCGCACGCAAAACGGGCCGATTTCCGTAGATCTAAAAGACAGGACCTGGAGCGGCGCGGGTCTTTCCGCGGATGCCACGAATGGCCCCGTAACCCTCTTCGTTCCGAGTGACTATCAGTCGAGCTTCGTGGTCGAAGCCCGCAACTATTCGCCGATGAGCTGCCGCGCGAGCATTTGCGAAAGCGCGAAAAAGACTTGGGATGACAACAACCGGCGCATCGAGTTTGGTGCTGCACCGGCCGTGATTCATCTTTCCACCGTGAACGGGCCGGTGTCGGTGCGATCATCGCGGGATGAAGAGTAGCGTCCCGCTAATACTTCGCGGCTCTATCGGCGCAACTCGCGTTCTGCGCTGGATACAACAGCCGGATTCAGCTTTCGCGGCGTCATAGACGCCTTCTTCCGTTGCAGCTAGAATTCGGCGCATGATTCCCGAAGCGCGGGTGGCGGACCGGGTGAGCGAAGCGGAAGCGACGCGGTTAGCCGGGGAGAATTTCGGTATCGAAGCCACGGCCAAGCCGCTGCCTGGCGAATACGACGACAACTTTCATCTGACGACGCGCGATGGACGCGAGTTCGTCCTCAAGCTCATGCATCCCGGACGCGAACGCTCGTTTGTCGAGATGCAATGCGCCGTGCTGGAGCACCTTGCAACGCGGGCGCCAAACCTCACGCTCCCGCGAGTCTCTAGGACCCTCACCAATTCTTCATTTGCCACTGCGAAACTCGGGGACGGCAGCCAGCGGCTGCTCTGGATGCTTGGCTATGTTGCGGGAACTCCGTTAGCAGAGGCGCATCCACGCAGCCGAGAGCTGCTGCATTCCTTGGGAATGTTTCTCGGCCAGCTGGATTCCGCGCTGGCGGATTTTTTCCATCCTGCGGCTCGGCGCGAATTGAAATGGGACCTTGCGCGGGCGTCCTGGATTCGGGAGTATTTGCCGCAAATTCGCGAGTCGTCGCGCCGGGCGCTGGTCGAACATTTTCTCGCACTGTACGAATCGTACGTGGTGCCGGCCCTATCAGGAGTTCGGCATAGCGTCATCTACGGCGACGCGAACGATTACAACGTGCTGGTAAGTCCTCCCTGGCCGCAGCCGCGCCAGGCGCTCGGCGTGATTGACTTCGGCGACATGCATTACGGCCCAACGATTGCCGAACTGGCGATTGGTACGGCATATGCAATTCTGGGCCACCGCGAGCCTCTGGAAGCGGCGATGCAGTTGGTAGCCGGATATCACGAGGCGTTTCCACTCGCCGAAAGTGAGATCGCGCTGCTATTTCCGCTGATCGGCATGCGGCTAGCCGTCAGCGTCACCAACTCGGCGCACCGCAAATGTCTCGTGCCGGACGATCCGTACGTGACGGTCAGCGAAGCGCCGGCCTGGGTGGCGCTAGAAAAATTGGCGCAAATCCATCCGCGTTTCGCTCACTATCGGTTTCGCGAGGCTTGCGGACTGCCGCCAGTGCCGCAAAGCGGCCGCTTGCACAGTTGGCTCTCCGCACAACGAGTCAGCGCGGCTTCCATTTTGGAGACGGATTTGCGCCGCGAGCCGTGCGTCGTCCTCGACTTGAGCGTTGGCAGCTCGATGCTCGGTGCCGATCCGGCAGCAACCCTCACCCAGAACTTGCGAGCAAGGATTACCGAGCAGCTCCAGCGCGCCGAAGCAGCAGTCGCGATCGGACGCTATAACGAAGCGCGGCTGCTATATACGTCGCCGTTGTTTGGCTCCGCAACAAATCCCATGGACGAGCGCAGAACGATTCATCTGGGGATCGACTTGTTTGCGCCGCCGGGCACCGCGATTCGCGCTCCGCTAGACGGTATGGTGTATGGCGTGGCCCATAATCCGGCGCCTCTGGACTACGGGCACGTGGCCATTCTCCGGCATACCGCCGACAATGGCGGTGAGTTTTTCACGATCTTCGGGCATCTCGCCGCCGACTGCCTGCATACGCTAAGAAAAGGGCAGCGCGTCGCGGCCGGCGAGATGTTTGCCCGCATCGGCGATCTGCATGAAAACGGTGGTTGGGCGCCACATCTGCACTTTCAGATCGCGCTTGATTTGCTCGATCTGAGCACGGATTTCCCCGGTGTCGCCGCAGCTTCACAGCGTGGCGTCTGGACTGCGCTTTCACCTGATCCCAATGTGCTGCTGGGTATTCCTCCGGAGCGTTTTCCTGCACCGGAGCCGAGTGACGACCAAACTCTGGCCGCTCGGCGCACTTTACTCGGCAAAAATCTAAGGGTGTCCTACCGGAAGCCGCTGAAAATCGTGCGCGGCTGGCGGCAATACCTCTATGATCATACTGGCCGCGCGTATCTGGACGTGTACAACAATGTTCCGCTCGTCGGCCACAGCCACCCCCGCGTGGTGCGCGCCGTCCAGGAACAAATTGCTCTGCTCAACACCAACACACGGTATCTCCACGATAACGCAATTCGCTACGCCGAACGCCTTACGCACCTACTGCCGGCGCCGCTGCGCGTCTGCTATTTCGTGAATTCCGGTAGCGAAGCCAACGAACTGGCTTTGCGGCTTGCAGGGGCGCACACCAACCGCGAGGACGTGATCGTTCTGGAGCACGCTTACCATGGTCACACGACCACGCTGATCGACATCAGTCCTTACAAATTCAATGGGCCCGGCGGCCACGGGAAAAAATCATGGGTGCACGTTGCGCCCATTCCGGACGACTACCGCGGAGCTTATCGTCGCGACGATCCGGAAGCCGGCAAAAAATACGCGCAAGCCATTGAGGGGATTCTGCGAAGCATCCGGGCCGCGGGCCGGAGCGTTGCGGCATTCATCGCGGAAACGCTGCCGAGCGTCGCGGGCCAGATCGTGTTTCCACCCCGCTATCTGGAGGAAGCCTATCGTTTCGTTCGCGCCGCCGGTGGCGTGTGCATAGCCGATGAAGTCCAGGTCGGATTCGGCCGTTTGGGCACCCATTTCTGGGGATTCGAAACGCAAAATGTCGTGCCGGACATCGTGGTGTTCGGGAAACCCATTGGCAATGCCTTTCCGCTGGCGGCGGTAGTCACCACTCCCGAAATCGCAGCGAGTTTTGCTAACGGCATGGAATTCTTCAGCACGTTTGGCGGAAATCCAGTAGCCTGCGCCGCGGGCCTCGCGGTGCTGGACGTGGTCGAAGCAGAGCAGCTGCAACAGAATGCTCTCGAAGTTGGCAGTTATTTGATTGCAGGACTTCAGCGCCTGCAACGGCGGCACGCGGTCCTCGGCGACGTGCGCGGCTCAGGTCTGTTCCTCGGGCTCGATTTAGTTTTAGATCGGACGAGGCGTGCGCCCGCGCCTGAACAAGCTTCGTATATTGTGAACCGCCTCCGCGAACGCGGCATCCTTACCGGCACCGACGGCCCGCTTCACAACGTCATCAAGTTGCGGCCGCCGCTGATTTTTTCCAAAGCCGACGCCGATTTGTTTCTCACTACTCTCAGCGACGTGCTCGACGAAGATCCCGCGCGGACACCATGACCCTGGGGCGTTCCGGATTATCCTGAATCTGTAGTTGACAATGCGGTTATCTCGCGCATAAGCTCCCTCGGCAATGGAGCTAGACTCTTCCCTTTCCTGGCTCGCGCTGTCGCTGACGCCCGGCTTGGCATCGCGCCTGTCCGCGCGTTTGCTCAAGCGCTTTGGCTCGCCCGACGGCGTCTTTCGAGCTTCGCTCTCCCAGCTCGAATCGTGCAGCCTGCCCGCGCAGGTCGCGCAGTCGGTAGTCAAGAAGGAGTCCTTCAAGCGTGCCGAGAAGGAACTGAAAGCGGCCGGCAACATTGACCGCTGCCGTTTGATCAACTGGACCGATCCCGAGTATCCACAGACGCTACTGCAGATCTACGATCCGCCTGTGCTGTTGTACGTCCGTGGCGATGCGCAAGTTCTGAACCTTCCTAGTCTCAGCATTGTCGGGACCCGCAAACCCACGCTCTACGGCACGCAGATGGCGGAGCGGCTCGGCCGCGATCTCGCTGGCCGCGGCATTACCATTGTCAGCGGCATGGCGCGGGGCATCGACGCGATCGGCCACCAAGGCGCGCTCGCCAGCGGAGGCCGCTGCGTTGGTGTACTCGGTACGGGCATCGACGTCTGCTACCCTAAGGAAAACAAGAAGCTCTACGAAAAAATTCTCGAACGCGGCGCGTTCATCAGCGAATTTCCGTTGCACACCCATCCGGCTCCCGAAAACTTCCCCATTCGCAACCGCATCGTGGCCGGCATGCCCCTCGGGGTCGTGGTCATCGAGGGCGCACAGTACAGCGGCTCGCTGATCACGGCGCGCCTGGCGATGGAATTCGGCCGCGAAGTGTTTGGCGTTCCCGGAAATGTGACCCAATCGGTCAGTTTTGCGCCCAACCAACTCATCAAACAAGGCGCCAAGCTGGTCACGAACGCCGAAGACGTAATCGAAGAGCTGCCCACCCCGGTGCGCGCAGCGCTAGTCCAGGCGGAAAAGCCAGAAGCCGAGCAGCGCAGCTTGCTCGTGCAGGCCTCGCTCAGCGCCGCTGAAAAAAAGCTCTATGACCTCCTCAGCACCGACGAACCACTGCACATTGACAATATCGTTGATCAGTCCGGCTTGCACTCCTCGGAGGTTCTCGCTACGCTTTTTGACTTGGAGATGAAGGGTCTGGTCCGTCAGTCTCCAGGAAAGCTGTTCAGCAAGCTGTTGCTGTAGAAGCAGATACATGCTGTGCGCATCGCACGTCCCCGGTCCCGCATCTAACCGCTGAGAGTTACCGGACGCTGCCGCGAGCCTCCGGCGCAAGTTAGCGAGAAGGGCACACGCCGCACTCTCAGCGCTTCCAGCAGAACAGTACGGGGTTACAAAGAAAAGATGGCACGTTCGCTCGTGATTGTAGAGTCGCCCGCCAAGGCGAAAACAATTAATAAGTATTTGGGCCGCAATTACACGGTCAAGGCCTCTGTCGGCCACGTGATGGACCTGCCCAAGAAGACTATCGGCATTCGCCTGCCTGATGAAGAAGAAGAAAACGGAGCCAAAAAGAAAAAGGCGCGCAAAGGCAAGAAGAACAAGGTAAAACCGGTTCGCAAGCCGATTTCACTGGACGACGAAAAGCTCTTCGAACCCACCCTCCAGATCATCGCCGGCAAAGGCAAAGTGATCCACGACCTGCGCAAAGCGGCAGACTCCGCCGAAGCGATTTACCTGGCGGCTGACCCCGACCGCGAGGGCGAGGCCATTTCGGCCCACTTGGCGATGGTGCTCGCTAAACCCAACAAGTTTCCCGAGCAAGAGCCGAGCTTCCCGCGCTTCAAGAAAAAGGCCAAGCCCGAGGCGTCCGAAGAGCCGCCCAAGAAGGAAGAACCGAAAAAGGAAATTCCACCCACCGATCCCAAGAAGATTTTTCGTGTGACCTTCAACGAAATTACGCCCAAGGCGATTCGCGCCGCCTTCGAGCATCCTGGCAAAGTGAACGCGAATTTGGTCGATGCGCAGCAAGCCCGGCGCGTCCTCGACCGCATCGTGGGTTACAAAGTTTCGCCGCTCCTTTGGAATAAGGTGCGTCGCGGCCTTTCGGCTGGTCGCGTGCAAACCGTTGCATTGCGCTTGATCGTCGAGCGCGAAGCCGAAATTCGCGCCTTTGTTCCCCAAGAGTATTGGACCATCCACGCCATGCTGGATGCCGGCCAGCCGCCGATTTTCGAAGCCAAACTCTCCAAATATAAAGGCGAGGACATCGAGGTCGGCAATCAGGAAGCTGCGGACAGAATCGTCGCTGCGGTCAACAAAGCTAAATGGCAAGTGGCCGCGGTCGCGCAGAAGGAAAAGAAGCGCAACCCGCCCCCGCCGTTCACGACTTCCAAGCTGCAGCAAGCCGCTTACAATCGCCTGCGTTATACGGCAAAGCGCACGATGTCGCTCGCGCAAAAGCTTTACGAAGGCGTTGATCTTGGTGACGAAGGTTCCGTCGCACTGATCACCTATATGCGCACGGACTCTGTCAACGTTTCCGCGGAGGCCCTCTCCGAAGTTCGCGACTTGATTCCCAAGCGTTTCGGCTCGAACTACCTGCCGGAAAAACCCAACTACTACAAGTCCAAAAAAGACGCGCAGGAAGCGCACGAAGCGGTGCGTCCCACCGATGTATCTCGTGCTCCCGAAGACGTTCGCAAATATCTGGACGACGACCTTTTCAAGCTCTATCAACTGATTTGGCAGCGCTTCGTGGCTTCGCAGATGCTGCCGGCCATTTTCGACCAGACGTCGATCGACATCAGCGCCGGCGATTACACCTTCCGCGCTACCGGCTCGGTACAAAAATTTGACGGCTACCTGCGCGTTTATCAGACACCCACGGCGGCCGGCGACCGTGAGGACGAAGAGAAAGACGACGAGGGCGAAGGGCGGACCCTGCCCGTGGTCAGCGAAGGCCAGGCGCTGCGGCTCGATAGCCTGCGCCCCGAGCAGCATTTCACGGAACCGCCGCCGCGTTACAACGACGCTACTTTGGTCAAAGATTTGGAAGAGAAGGGTATTGGCCGGCCGTCCACCTATGCCTCGATTATTTCCACTCTGGTGGAACGCGAGTATGTCACCAAGGACCAAGGCCGCTTTTCGCCTACCATGTTGGGCGAACGGGTCAGCGTCCTGTTGGTGAAAAGCTTCGAGGACATCTTCGACGTAACCTTCACCGCGCGCCTCGAAGAAGAGCTGGACGAAATCGAGGAGGGCAAACTGCCGTGGCGCGAAGCTGTGCGAGAGTTCTGGGATAAGTTCATCGTGGACTTGGATCGCGCTGATGACGAGATGCTTTCCTATAAAGCCGGCATTGCCACCGGCAAGAAATGCCCTAAATGCGGCCAAGGCGAGCTGCTCGAACGCATCAGCCGCCACGGCTTTTTTCTTGGCTGCAATCGCTATCCGGATTGCGATTTCATCGAAGATCTTTCTCCCGCGCCGCCCGCTGAAACCGGCGAACCCAAAATCGAATACTGCGACAACTGCGGCAAGGAAATGGTCATCAAGCGGGGCCGCTTCGGCAGCTTCCTGGCATGCAAGGGCTACCCGGACTGCAAAACGACGCGCCGCCTCGTCGAAGGCACCCGCATCGCTTTACAACCGGATGAGCCACTCGATGAAAAGTGCGCGCTTTGTGGCAACGGCCTGATCAAAAAGCACGGCCGTTACGGCGACTTCATCGGTTGCTCGGGCTACCCCAAGTGCAAGTACACGCGGCCGATCACGCTCGGCATTAAGTGTCCGAAGTGTCAGGAAGGCGAATTTGTCCGCCGCGGCAGCGTCGGACGCGGCGGGCGCGCGCGCATCTTTTACGGCTGCTCGCGATATCCGGACTGCGACTTCACCACGCCGCACCAGCCGATCGCCGAGCCCTGTCCCAAATGCGGCGCTCCTTTCGTCGTCGAGAAGAAATCCAAGATCGGCACCGTGCGCACCTGCCTGAAGGAAGGCTGCGACTGGGAGAAACTCGCTCCGGAACCTGAGGCACAGGCTCAGCCGCAGCCCGAGGAAGCCACTCCGGTCGGTGCCAAGCCCTGAGTCTCTTGCCGCGCTACATGTGCAGCCGCGTCGCTGATCTCGCTCCGGGCTGCGCCGTTCCGGCGAATATCTGTGCGTGGCTGGCAACCCCGTGCCGCTACTTACTGTCCTATACTGCAAGGAAAGCCTGCCTGCACAGCGGCGGCCAGCAATGAGATCCGCCATCACGAAGTACCTGGAATATCTTCAGTCCGTCCGGAACTCTTCGCCGCACACGCTTGCGAATTATGGCAAAGACCTGGATCAGTTCCGGGAATATTTGTCTCCTCCAGGCTTGCCGACGCCGGGCATTGCGGAAATTACGCATCGCACCATTCGTGAGTTCATGGGTTATTTGCACGATCACGGGCTGCAAAAAAGCTCGATCGCTCGCAAGCTCGCCTCCCTTCGTTCCTTTTTCAAATACTGCGTTCGCGAAGGCCTCGTGAAAGACAGCCCGGCTCGTCTCGTGCCTACTCCCAAATTGCCCAAACGCCTCCCGTCCGTTCTATCGGCGGAAGAAATGAACGTCTTCCTCGATCAGCTCGCGGGAATAGCTGGCCCCGCCGTGATTGGTGGCCGTTTGGTGCGTTCGCGTCGCCCGCCGGCGTTGGAAACCTTGTCTCGAAGACCCCTCAAGTTCAGCGATGAAAGCCTGTTGCCGCGCCGGGACCGTGCCTTGCTCGAGTTACTCTATGCCGCCGGCATTCGTGTCAGCGAATTAACGGGCTTGAATCTCTCCGACATTGACCAGAAGGAGCGCATCCTCCGCGTGCGCGGCAAAGGCAGCAAAGAACGCATTGTCCCTTACGGCTCGAAGGCCCAGGAAGCTCTGGAGAACTATTGGCCCGTTCGCGGCCAACTGTTGATCCGGGCTTCGGAGCGAGGTCGCCGACGAGGTACTTTTCATCCCGAGGCCGTCTTCCTCAATTACACAGGCCGCCGCCTCACCCAGCGCTCGGTCGGGCGCATCGTTAAAAAATATGTTCGCCTCGTGAATATCAACTGGGACCTGCATCCTCATTCGTTGCGGCATGCCTTTGCCACCCACCTGCTTGCAGATGGCGCCGATTTACGCGCCATTCAGGAACTCCTCGGCCACCAGTCCCTTTCCACTACGCAGAAGTACACGCACGCATCCATCCGCCAGCTCATGGACATCTACGATAAAGCGCACCCCCACGCTTGACCGCGCCTCGCTCAGCCGGGGGATGCTTTCGGCCCGGGGTTCATGCTGCATTTATCGGTTTTTGCCGTAAACTCTTCTCAAGCATTCACGCATCTCACGCTTGGTTCCCGGAGCAAGAACGTTTGACGCCAACCTCGCCGTCCGCGCCGCCGTCCGCCCCGCGCAAGCCGGAACGCCTCTTGCTGCTTGTTTTCCTGCTTTCGCTCCCGCTGCTCAACCCGTGGGTCCGCGGCGACGGCGTCGGCTATTATGCCTTCGCGCGCGCTCCGCTTATTGAGCACAGCCTCGATTTCACCCACGACTACCAGCACGCCAACGAGAGCTTCCGGGAAAATCGCCTGGACCCCAACGGAAACCCCTATTCCGAATTTCGCACCGTCACTGGCCATCTCGACAATCATTTCACCGTAGGCCCGGCCATCCTGTGGTCGCCCTTTTTGCTCACCGCCCACCTCGGCGTTCTTACCGCCCGCGCCTTCGGCGCCCACGTTTCGGCGGACGGCTTCTCCACTCCTTATCGTCTGGCCATGGCCTTTGGCACTGCCGTTTACGGTTTTCTCAGCCTGCTGCTCTCTTTTCGCGTGGCCCGCAAATATCTCGACGAGCGCTGGGCCCTGCTCGCCACCCTCGGCATCTGGTGGGCGAGTTCTCTACCCGTCTACATGTACTTCAATCCCTCCTGGTCCCACGCCCACTCCGCCTTCGTGGTCGCCCTGTTTGTCTGGTATTGGCACCGCACTCGCGACTCCCGCACCCTGCGCCAGTGGATTGTTCTCGGCCTCCTCGCCGGCCTCATGCTCGACGTCTATTATGCCAACGCCACGATTTTCCTCATCCTGGTCTACGAAGCTCTCGCCGGCTACTTCGCTGCTTTCCGCCGCCTCACGCCCAGCACGCCACGCGTCTCGCAACTCCTCGCTTGGCATTTTGCTTTCGCTGTAGCCCTGTTGCTTTGTCTGATCCCTACCTTCATCACCAAGTGGATCGTTTATGGCAGCCCCTTTTCCTCCGGTTACGTGCCGCTCAGCCGTTGGTTCTGGACCTCTCCGTTTTTCCTCCAGGTGCTCTTCTCTGCCAACCACGGCCTGCTTTCCTGGACGCCCATCCTGGTGCTCTCCGTTCTCGGCATTTTCTTCTTCTGGCGCGCCGTTCCGCGCGCGGGCGCGGCTTTTCTTCTTGCCGTCGCCAGCTTTTATTTTTTGATCGCGGCCTATCCCGATTGGGCCGGTATTTCTTCCTACGGCAATCGTTTCTTTGTCTCCCTCACGGTATTTTTCATCCTCGGCCTCGCGATATTTTTCAGCCGCTTTGCACGCCTCTTCGCCGCGCCGCGCCACGCCTTCGTCGCCGCTTCCATCCTCACGGTTTGTTTCGTGCTGTGGAACTTTGGACTCATGTTCCAGTGGGGCGCCCATCTCATTCCCGCCCGCGGCCCCATCTCTTTTTCTGAAATGGCCCGCAACCAGTTCACCGTTGTGCCCCGCGACATCAGCGCGCAGCTTCGCCGTTATCTGTTCCGCCGCCGCTCCATGATGGAGCAGATCGAGCATCGCGATCTCCAGCAGCTCAAGGAAAATCCCCCGCCTCCGTGAGTGCTCTGGCCGGCCTCGCGATGTTTCTCCACGGTCCGCCGCTCGTTCTCTTCCAGCAATTCTCCTTGCTCACCCCTCGGCTGCGCCCGGTGACTCTGCTACTCTTAGCAGCGGTCCATCCCTGGCCGCACATGACGCAACCTTCATGGCCACAGTGAGCACCGCGAATTCCTCGGTCGTCGCTCCGCGCGCAGCTGCGCCGTCGCCCCCCGTCGTGCGCATCGCACCGCCCCGAGGCTGGTTCGACCTCCGCTTCCGCGAGGTCTGGGCCTATCGCGAACTGCTTTATTTCTTTGTCTGGCGCGACGTCAAGGTCCGCTACAAACAAACCGTCGTCGGCGTGGCTTGGGTCGTCCTGCAGCCCCTGCTCACCATGGGCATCTTCACGCTCTTCTTCGGCCGCCTTGCCAAGCTGCCCTCCGACGGCCTCCCTTATCCTGTCTTCTACTTCACCGCGCTCGTCCCGTGGACCTACTTTTCCCTCGCCCTGCAGTCCTGCACCACCATCGTCGTGGACAACCAACGCGTCATCACCAAAGTCTTCTTTCCGCGCCTGATCTTGCCCATCTCCGCCGTCGTCTCCGGCCTCGTGGACTTTTGCATCGGCTTTCTCGTTATGTGCGTGGTTGTCGGCGTCTACCGCATTCGCCCAGGCATCGCCGTCCTATGGCTTCCCGCTTTGCTCATGCTGGCGGTCTTCACCGCTCTCGGCGTCGGCCTCTGGATGGCGGCTCTGAACGCTCTCTACCGTGACGTGAAATACGTCGTGCCCTTTCTC
>Ga0335073_10000141_pt1 | contig 83338 bp, 75 predicted proteins | sample Lox_Sample_22_FD_207093 | JGI IMG/M metagenome (GOLD analysis project Ga0335073, IMG submission 207093) | Soil microbial communities from Loxahatchee National Wildlife Refuge, Florida, United States - Lox_Sample_2.2 | ecosystem: Environmental > Terrestrial > Soil > Wetlands | place: USA...
ATTCTAACTCGCCAAATCTCGCCTGTCCCTTCCAAATCGCGAACGTCCCGCTAAGTCCGACAGGCTGCTAGACGCAAAATGTCGTAGGCGAAGCCGGCGAAACAGGAGACTTGAGATTCGCCGCAAGCCACGCAAACGGAGGATCAGGCCGGCGCTTCGCATCCAGTACGGCGCGCTCCCCTATCGGTTCACCCCAGAGGCCGCGCTTGAAATCCTCCTCGTCACCACGCGCCGATCCAAACGCTGGATCATTCCGAAGGGTTGGCCGATCAAGGGGCTGAGGCCGACAAAATCGGCCGCGCGCGAAGCCTTTGAGGAAGCCGGCGTCAGAGGGAAGATCGGGGCGAAATCGGTCGGCCTCTTCAGATACAACAAGTTGCTTGACGAGCACGGCATCGAGGTGAGTTGCGAGGTCAAAGTCTTTCCGTTGCTGGTGAAAAGACAGAGCGAGGCTTGGCCTGAGTTCGAACAGCGGCTGGTCCAATGGGTTGAGCCGAGGAGGGCGGTTTCGCTGGTCAAGGAGCCGGAACTCAAAAAGATCGTGGCGACGTTCGCCAAGCGGGTCGCCGCCGCCGCGAGCAAGACGATTCCAGCCTGATCGCCGCTTCGAGCGCCCGATGGCACCGCGAGAGGCGATCGTTCGCGCCAACCTCCAACCGCCTTGAGAGGCTCTTGACCCGTCTTGTCCCAGCTGCTTGAGCAGGCTTGCGCTGAGTCCGTTTCATCAAGCGCTGGGGGATTTTGGGACGGTCGGCGCAAGTTGAGCGCTCGTGACTGGACGGAATGATGCGGAGCGTGTTTTTCGCTGAACCGGTTGGCCAGGGGTGGCTCCAGTTCTCGGAGTTGGCCCTCGCGCTGGTTCTGTCGGCGCTCATCGGCCTTGAGCGCGAAATGAGACAGAAGAGCGCAGGGCTGCGGACCTACACCCTGGTCGGCCTCGCCTCCGCGCTGATCATCCTCATTTCGAAATACGGCTTCACCAACATCCTCGCCGATGGCCGTGTCGTTCTCGATCCTTCGCGAATGGCCGCGCAGATTGTTTCGGGCATCGGGTTCATCGGCGGCGGCGTGATCTTTGTTCGGAAGGACCTCGTTCGCGGTCTGACGACCGCAACCACGATATGGGTGACTGCGGCTGTCGGCATGGCCTGCGGAGCCGGTCTGCCTCTGTTGGCGATCGCCGTGACGGGCGCCAATTTCGTCGTAATCTTCGGGTTCCCGCTGCTTGAACGGCAGCTTCCAAAGTCGCGGTGGGCGCCATCTTCGCTGCAAGTGTCCTATCAGGACGGCCGGGGCATTTTGCGCGACATTCTTATTGTCTGCACGCAGCAGGACTTTGCCGTCACCGGCGTGCAGGTCGAGCGCGACGGCGAACCGAGCCGAGATCGACGGGGCAAGCAATCGGGCAAGGGGCGGGCAAAGGACGCCGCCGACGTTCTCATGGCTGTCGTTGAGGCAGAGGACGGCTCACCCACGCCGCCCAAGGGGACCGTCACGGTGATTCTCGAACTACGCGGCGGTCGATCCGTCGCCAAGCTGGTGGACAAGCTGAGCGAGATCGATGGCGTATCGGCCGTCAGAGCGGGCGAGGCAGGGCTCATATCCGACTGATCTGCGCTCAAGGCCCAAGGCGACGCTCGATCCACTGGGATGGGGACAGGAAACACGTTATCGAAGGTGCGAGAAGCTTCCGACCGGAAATACGCCAGGCGAGGACAATGCCCCATAGCGTCGATCGGTTTCTGACCACCCACACCGGCAGCCTGCCGCGTCCCGACGATCTCATCGACATGATGTACGCCAAGGAGGAGGGGAAGCCGGTCGATGGCGAGGCGCTCGCCCGGCGCATCCGAAGCGCGGTCGGCCAAGTCGTCGACAGGCAACGAAAGGCGGGCCTCGACATCGTCAACGACGGCGAGATGTCGAAACCGAGCTACGCGACTTACGTGAAGGACCGCCTCTCCGGCTTCGGCGGGACGGGCAACACCTTCGTCTACCAGGACCTGGTCGAGTTTCCGAACATGGCGAAAAGGGTGTTCGGCGATCCCGGCCGCTCGCGCCGCAAGACGCCGGCCTGCAACGGGAAGATTGCGGTCGCCGATCCCGACGCGGTGCGGCGCGACGTCGACAATCTCAAAGCGGCGGTCGGGGCAGGGGGAGGAGAGCGCGCCTTCATGACCGCCGCGTCGCCCGGCGTCATCTCGCTCTTCTTCCGCAACGACTTCTATCCGAGCGAGAGCGCCTATCTCGCGGCGATCTCGGAGGCGATGGCGCCTGAATATGAGGCGATCGTCGCGGGCGGCTTCGACCTGCAGATCGATTGCCCGGACCTGGCGATGGGACGGCACATCCAGTACGCGAATCTCGACGTCAGGGAGTTTCGCAAGCGCGCCGCCGAGCATGTCGAAGCGCTGAACGCGGCGCTCGCCAACATCCCCCCCGAGCGGGTCCGCATGCATCTCTGCTGGGGCAATTACGAAGGGCCGCATCATTGCGACGTGCCCTTGGCCGAGATCGTCGACGTCGTGCTCGCCGCCAAGCCGGCCGCGCTCTCGCTCGAAGCCGCCAATCCGCGCCATGCGCACGAATGGGAGGTGTTCGAGGCGACGAAGCTGCCGGATGGCAAGGTGCTGATCCCGGGCGTCATCGAATCGAAGTCGAACTTCATCGAGCATCCGCAAGTGATCGCCAACCGGATCGGCAACTATGCGAAACTTGTCGGCCGGGAGAACGTGATCGCCGGCAGCGATTGCGGCTACGGAACGTGGGTCGGCCAGGCCGCAGTCGACCCGGACATCGTCTGGGCGAAATTCGCCGCTCTGGCCGAGGGAGCGCAGCTCGCGACGACGCGGTTCTGGCGGTAGGCGGGGAGCTTGCGGGCCGTGAGCCTCACCATTGCGGGCGGAACTGGAGAACATCCGCGCCAGTGAAGGGATGCGCGGCGTCCGGGATCGCTATCGACGGAGCCGCCCGATAGATTTCGCCAGGCTGGCGATCGCGCGGGGAATGACGCCGCGCCGCTTCGACAGGCGAAGCGACGCGCGCGCGACGGACGCGCTCTGCGCGAGAGCGCGATCGGCCCCGGCGATGTCTCCGGCCTCCGCGAACAGTTTTGCGGCCTGTTCGGCCGAGTCCTTGGCGCCGGCAAACTCGCCGAGCGCCATCCGCGCGCGGCTGGAGTTGAGCAAGGCCGTGGCCTGCCCGCTGCGGTCCCCGGCCGCCCGCGTCCGCTCGAGGCTCGCGGCGAAGGACGCTTGAGCGCCAGCCCAGTCCGTCTTCTCCAGCTGCGCGACGCCGAGGTTGTTGAGCACCGCTCCCGTGCGCAAAGCTTCCCCGGAACGCTCGAGATACTTGAGGCTGAGCTGGAATGACTCGATCGCTTGATTGGTGTTGCGGAGTCGGGACTGCACCGTGCCGAGGCTGCTCAGAACGCCGGCCATTACACCCTCCTCGTGGGTTTTTTCGGCCTCGTCGAGGGCGGCGCGAAGCGCCCGCTCCGCGCGGTCGAGATCGCCCACGTCGCGGTAAGCCTCGCCCAATTCGTAGAGAACGCGCCATGACAGGGCGGCGGTGTCCTTGCTTGAGGGAATTCGGTCCTGCGCCGCGTGAAGCTCCTTCAGCGCCTCGTCGTTGCGCTTAAGGTTCCTCAGCGCGTGCGCCGCGCGGACCATGGCCTTGATCTGCAGAACCGCGCCGGCGGCCGGCTCCGCCTCGACGCTGCGAAACGCGGTCAGCGCGCGCTCCCATTCGTGCAGGTCCGAGGCCAGCTTTCCCTCGTGGTAGCCAAGGACAGCGCGCTGGCGAGGGTTCAGGATCGGTTCGTATTCCTTCGCCAGCCGGATGAGCAGAGTGCATTCGGGGAAGGCCCAGTTGTGGCGAGCCGCGCGGCAAAGGCTTTCGAATTCCGCGATGCCCTGGTCAGGGTCGCAGCCGATACGATGAAACATCCGCTTTCGCGCCGGGACCTCGCGGAGCTGGTCGCCGGTCTCCGACTTTTCCTGGGCATCGAACCAGTCCGCCAGCGACCGGCTGAGGGCGACGAACTCGGGCCGCTGCTCCTCGCGCAGCCACCAGGCCCAGAGCGGACGGCGCCACCGCTCGTGCACGCTCATGGTCTCGCCCGCGACCTGGACCTGCATCAGCGACAGCTCGGAGAACGTCTCGAAACGGTCGTCAGCCGTCTGCTGATCCGACTGGCCCAACAGCGCCAGAAGCGCGCGATCGAACTCATGCGGAACGGCGCAGCGCCGCAGCACGGGCCCGAGCTCTGGCCCGACGAGCGCGTCGCTCTCGACAATGGGCCGCTCTTGCTGGCTCGAAATCGAGGTCGTTTCGAGGAGCTTGCGAAAAGCCTCGAGCTCGAGCGGCGGCTCGCTCATGAGGGGCGAGAACGCTGGGAGGCGAGAAAAAGATCGACCTTCTCTGCGACGTCCGTCGGCCGCCCGTTCGTCGCCACCTGCAGCATTCCCGCGAGATAGCGGAAGGTTTCGTCGGACATCTGCACCTGCCCGGCCACCCGCTTTCTTATGTAGGCCTCAACGTCGCCCGGTCCCAGCGGCTTGAGTTCGGCAAGCGCGAGGAAGTCGAGCCAGTCCCGGTCCTGGGGCGGCGAGCGTTGCCCGCAGATGATCCAGCGCACGTTGGGCAGCTGTCCGTCCCGCACCGGGGGGAGCAACTGCTCCCAGACCCATTGCGCGGTGGCCTCCGACGTCTTCTCGAACGAATCGAAGAACACGACGATTCTCTGATTGGCCGACGCGTCGTGCAGGCCGGCCAGGAAGCGACGGGTGAGTTCCTCTCGTCGGACTTCAATCGGCACGGCGATGTCGGGCCGCTGCACAACAATCATGTTGTCGCGAATCAAGACGCCCGCGATATCGCCGACGGCGCTTCCCGTGATCTGGCTACCTTCCGCGACTTTCACGCTCGTCTGCGGGCCGAGGTCGACGTTGAGGCGGACGTCAAGCCGGGGCTGATAGTTGGCGTCGGTGTAGTAGTTGATCAGGTCGGTGAAGGCTCCGAAATGTTCGAGCCCGAGGTCGTCGCGCAGTTTTCGCAGGACGGCCATGTAGTCGTAGACCAGCGTGTCCGTCCAGGTGACCTCCGCCTTCTGCAGCTTGCGTTGAGCGCTTTCGTGAATCATGCGCAGGAGCAGCGACGTCTTGCCCATGCCCGTGCCGCCGCTGACCAGCATGATCTGGCGGTCGCTCTCGTCGATCACCTTCGCGTACAGATCCATCTCGGCGGCCCGGTCGACGAACTCGGCCAGACGGCGCGCAATGACGCGATTGGGCGGCGCGGCCTCGTTCACGGCTTTCCCTTGTCGGGACTGGCCTCGACGCCGACGATGTCGCCCATCTTGACGCCCCTGAGTCTCGCGCCGCGCAGAACCTCGATCTGGCCTCGGCCGGCGCGCGGTCCGCGTAAGCCGGTCACGTCGCCGAATTCGCTGTCGAGCGCCTCGAGTCCGCTCGCGACCGCGATCTTCGCTTCGTCGGGCAGATCGCCTTTCAGGCGCGCAAGTCCTGTCTGTTGCGCGAGGGAATCGAAAAGGCGATCGCGATCGAAGGCCCAGCGGGAGTCGCTGAGTTCGAACGCGTTGAGATGCGCAAGCGGACGAAGATCCTCGGGGAGCTCAGCGGCTCGCGGCATTCTCGCGCCGCCGAGCAGGACCGGAATGACGGGCGCGGTCCGCGCGAGCGCGGTTGCGATTTCGAGACGCACGACGTCATTTTCGTCATCGAGGCGTCGGCCGCCATTCTCGTCTCTCGCGTCCAGCCATCCCGGCCCGATCAGGACGAGAGCGGCGGAGCTCGCCTTCAGCGACCCCTCGATGGCCATCAGGAAGTCGGCTCCCGGGGGAATGGACGAAAGATCGAAGAATCGTCCCTCGTCCCCGAAAGCCTCCGCCAGATCCGCGCCGAGACGCCCCGCCCAGCCCTGCGCGTCCGCGCGCCGGTAGCTGAGAAAAATCCCCGTCACCGCATCATGTCCTCATACAGCGCCCGGACGTCGTACGACTCCTGCCGGACGCGCAGCTCGTAGTAGAGCAGCACATTCAGGATCACAGTCACCGGCACGATCGTGAGCTGCGCGATTCCCATCACGGCCGTCGCGAAGGGGCCCGGAGGCGAGGCGGCGCCCAGGGCCGGCGCGGAGTCGCCCAGGCTCGCGGCGAAGAAGTCCGAAGAAAAATCCGAACTCAGTCCCGTAACCCGCCCTATTCCGATGACGAGCGCGTAAATGACGGCCTGCGCGGTCACCAGGACGACAAAACTCAACAAGGCGACCGCAAGGATCCTCCAGAAACTGTGGCGGCTCAAGGAAAGACTTCTACGAATTGCGTCGTTTGCCGAGCGTTTCTCGATGACGACGATCGATTGTGCGAATTGGATTCGAAAGATCAAGTATAACAGGAACACATACGCCGCCAAGGCCAGGACGACAGAAAGCGAGACGGAGAGAGTCGCGCTCTGCGTCATGTAATCCGCGAGAAAGGCGATAATCCCGACAGCAACTGATGCAATAAGTACGAACGCCAGGACATAAATGTAGATGAGAATCAAGGTCCATAGCGTACGCAGCCACAAACCACCGCGAAAATAGGCGCCGTAGGACCGGCGCAGCGTGGGAATATTCCCCAGGCATATATCGGAGATGGTAAAAGTAAGCGGCCCAAACGACGCAAAGTAACCAAAGGCAAACAAGAGCCCGATCGCAACGCCTCCAACGGGAGACGCCTGTCTGATCAATATCGCGACGAGCGCAATGGGCAAGAATATCGCGGCGAAGGTAAAGGCGATCGCCGAGTAGTTCTTTCTATACAGGCTCAAAGCAAGGCGAAGAAGACCTACTCCGCTGTACTCGCCGAGCAGTATGGGTTGGGGAGCTTCAGTACGGATGGACATGCCGACTACTCCATGCTAAGTTAACCAGACGGAGTATGTATAAGACGTCGAGCCGTCCCTAATGAAATGCCTTCGCGCTGAGCGCCTTCAGGGTAAGCAAAGCAATGGCCCGACGCTTCCCCCAGCGTCACCCTAGCAGATTTTGGGCGCCAATCTGTGAGCGGCGTCACAGATGTGACGGAATTGCGCCCTCGCGTCGATCACGGGGTCGCCCGCCGTCAAGCCGGGGACGGCGCGCTACCTCTCCACCCGCGCCCAGCCGTGCAGGCCGAGGCGCTCCTGGGGCAGGTAGGAGGCCTTGTAGCCCATCTTCTTCGAGCCCTCGACCCAATAGCCGAGGTAGACGTGGGGCAGGCCGAGGCGTCGCGCCTTCTCGATGTGGTCGAGGATGACGAAGCTGCCGAGCGACCGGCGCCCGACGTCGGGATCGTAGAAGGAATAGACGAGCGAGAGGCCGTCGGCGAGGCGATCGGTGAGGCAGACGGCCAGCAGGCGGCCGGAGGCGTCAGCCTCGCCGGTCCCGCTGCGCGGCCGATATTCGGTCAGCACGGTGTCGATATGGGTGTCCTCGACCATCATGGCGAAATCGAGCGAGGACATGTCCGCCATGCCGCCCTGCGGATGGCGGCGGTCGAGATAGGAGCGGAACAGCATGTAATGCTCGTTGGTCGGCTTCGGCGCGACGAAGACGCCGAGCAGGTCGGCGTTGGCCCGGATCGCCCGGCGCTGGCTCGCCGAGGGACGGAAATCCTCGACCAGCACCCTGACCGACACGCAGGCCCGGCAGCTCTCGCACGCCGGCCGGTAGGCGATCGTCTGCGAGCGGCGGAAGCCGGTCTGGGTGAGAAGGTCGTTGAGCGCGGCCGCACGCTTGCCGACCAGGTGGGTGAAGATCTTGCGCTCCTGCTGGCCGGGCAGGTAGGGACATGCCGATGGCGCAGTGAGATAGAATTGCGGGGCGTCGCGCGCTTCCCTGGTCACGCCTTCACCCGCCCTCCGCCCGCTTCCGTGGGCGGCGCCCGGCGACCGTCAAGAGAGGCGCGGGACCGTCCGATCAGAGCCTCCTGACGATCACGACGCCGGCGATAATGTCGTGCAGGCATCGCTTCTCCGAATCGATGAGCGACACCAGGAAGACCGGCGGGAAGCACCAGCTGACATAGTAGAGCACGGCCTGGACCGCGGCGTTGATGAACGGGACCCGGGCGCCCGTGTCGTTCATCCGCATTTCGAGATCGAGCGCCCGCATCCCCGGCGTCGCCATGTTGCGGCCCGAGACGGTGAGGCCGTTGTAGAAGAAAGCGACGATCGGCCAGAGCGTCAGATGCAGGAAGAACAGCGCCAGGCCAAGGGTCAGCACGATCGAGACGAACCAGATCGCCGCCGCCAGCAGGCTGACCAGTACGAAATCGATGCACACGGCGAGAATCCGACGGGTGCGGACGCCGGACAGAGCGTCGGCGCGCATCACCATCGTTGGCGCGGTGCGATAAGCATTGGACATTTGCAGCCTCCGTGCGCGGGCTCGGCCAGCGCGGCCAAGGATGTGGGAGACGCCCGCGCCAAGTCAAGACCGGCGCGGGAATAGGTTGTGCGTCACTGATTCGCGGGCGCCCAGGAGGCCGGAAGGGCGCAGCGCGATGAAGATCGTGAGCAGCGCATAGACGGCGATGTCGCGGTAATCGATCGGGAACAGAGCCGACCAGCCGGTCTCGGCGGCGCCGACGATGAGCCCGCCGAGGAACGCGCCGGGCAGCGAGCCGATGCCCCCGACGATCGCCGCCGCGAGCGCCTTCAAGGTCAGCGTCGCCGAAAGGCCATAGCCGACCGCGCCGAATGTGGCGGTCATGATCGCGCCGGCAAGCCCGGCCAGCGCGCCGGAAAGCAAGAATGCGCGCGCGGCGATCCCCGCCGGGCTGACGCCCATGAGCTCGGCGGCCAGCGGATCGTCGGCATAGGCGCGCCATTCGCGGCCGATGCGGGAGTAGCGGAAAAGAATGAGGAGCGCGAGCCCGGCGGCGAGCGCAACGCCGGTCGCGAGGAACACCATAGGCGTAGCGACGGTTATGAAGTCGCCTGCGCGCGCAAGCGCGAACGGCTGGTTGAGCTCGGGGCTCATCCAGCTGCGGTCGCCCTGCGCGAGCCGCAGGAGCTCACGGAGGAAGAGCGCGAGGCCCACGGTCGCCACCAGCGCCTGCTGGCCGCGCGCGTGGCTGAGCGGAATGAAGACTGCCCGCGCCGCGGCGAAGCCCCAGCCTCCGGCGACCGCAGCGGCAAGCGCGAAGGCCACCGTCAAGAGAGGGGCGGGCGGCCAGCCAATCATGGCGAGGGCTGCGATCGCCGCCGCGTAGCCGCCCGCCGCGGCGATTTCGCCGAAGGCGAAATTGATCCGCCCGATCAGGCCGTAGATCAGCGAATAAGCCGCCGCCAGGAGTCCATAGATCGCCGCGAGCGGCAGCCCGTCGAGCGCCATCTGCAGTCCATAGGCGACCGGATGCGGCAGGCTCATGAGGCGGCTCACGTCGCCGAGTGGCGCGGGGTCGGCCGCCCGACCCTCGGGCGTCGCCAGCCAGTAGCGGATGAGGACATAGAGCCGGGCTTCCGAGAGGGGCCGCCCGTCGAGCGTGAGCCGCACCAGATCGCGCGACTCGTTCGGCCGCCCCGGCTCGCGAAAGCGGCAGGCGGCGAGATGCGTTCGAGGCGCTTCGCCGGGCGTCTCATCGGTGAAGGCGACGCTCAGGCCCCGGCCGTCCGCGTCAGGCCGTTGCGCGAGAATGGCGATCCGGGCCGAATCCGGCATCAGCGCCGGCAGCGCCATGCGGCACAGTCTGGCCTGGTCGGTCTCGAGGGCCGGCGAGCAGCCGGCGAGCGTTGCGGCCGCGAGGAGAACGAGCAGGCGAACGATCCGGCGTCTCAATCCCTGCGCCTCCGCGCCGCAAGGCGCCGCTGCTTGGCGCGATTGCCGCAGACTTCCATCTCGCACCATCGGCGGCGGTTGTTCTTGCTGCGATCATAGAAAAGCCAGCCGCAGGCGTGGCCGCCGCATTCGCGTATGCGGTGAAAATCACCTTCGGTGAAGAGATTGACCGCCGCGAGCGCGATCGGGCCGAGCGCCGCTTCGACCGGCGCGGCGCGCATACTCCAGCGCCACCGGCAGGAGAGCACGCCGGGGGCGAGCTCAGCTTTGGCTACGAATCGCGCATGAAGGGCGGAGAGAGCGGCGAGCGCGGATTCGGGGGGCTTGGCGCGATGTCCCAGCGCCGCGCCGATCTCGTGAATCGCCTCGCGGAGCGCGATTGCCTGCGTGAGGAGGTCCGCGGCCAGATCGGCGCGCTTTAAGACCTGTTTGGCGAGCCAGTCGGCGTCGTCCGCCGGCGCCGCCTTGGCGTGCTTGAGCCACAGCGCAACATGCCGAGCCTCGCGCAGATGGTTCTCGTGCGAGGGGAAGCCGCGACCGGATTCGGTGTTGGCGAAATCGAGCGCACGGTCGTCAGCGATCAGCGGCAACGAGCCGGCGCGGGACGGAGGGAGTTCGGAGTGGCTAACCGTCATTATGATCTTTACAGGTTAAGGCGCCGTCGCTAGTCTGCGCAAGCTAACCCTTCAATCTGGTATGGGAGGTTATGATGCGGACCATGGTTCTCACGGCCATTCCGGTGGCGTTGTCGCTGTGGCTTGCCGGCGCAGCGGAGGCGCAAGTCAAGATCGGCGTCGCGGGGCCGATCACCGGCGCCAATGCGGCGTTCGGGGCGCAACTCACCCAGGGCGTCAACCAGGCGGCCGAAGACATCAACAAGGCCGGCGGGATTCTGGGGCAGAAGATCGAAGTCGAGCCGGGCGACGACGTGTCGGACCCGAAGCAGGGCGTGTCGGTCGCCAACAAGTTCGTCGGCGACGGGGTCAAGTTCGTCGTCGGCCACTTCAACTCCGGCGTGACCATCCCCGCTTCCGACGTCTATTCCGAGAACGGCGTCCTGTTCATCACGCCCTCGGCGACCAACCCCAAGGTCACCGACCGGAAGCTGTGGGACGCCTTCCGCACCTGCGGCCGCGACGACCAGCAGGGCATGGTCTGGGCCGAGCTCGCCCGCGACCAGCTCAAGGGCAAGAAGATCGCGGTCGTGCATGACAAGACGACCTACGGCAAGGGCCTGGCCGACGCGGCGCTCGACAACATGCACAAGTTCGGCGTCAAAGAAGTGCTCTACGAAGGCGTCAACACCGGCGAGAAGGACTATTCGGCGATCGTCTCCAAGATCAAGGAGTCCGGCGCCGACTATCTGATGTGGGGCGGGCTGCACACCGAGGGCGGCCTCATCATCCGGCAGATGCGCGACCAGGGCATGAAGACTGTCATGATCTCCGGCGACGGCATCACCGATTCCGAATTTGCCGCCATCGGCGGGCCTGGAGTCGAAGGGACGCTGATGACCTTTGGCCCCGAGCCGCGCAAGAACCCGAACGCCAAGGACGCGGTCGCGGCGTTCAAGGCCAAGGGCTTCGACCCGCAGGGCTACACGCTCTACTCCTACGCCGCGGTCCAGATCATCAAGCAGGCGGCGGAAAAGGCGAACTCGCTCGACCCGAAGAAGGTGGCGGAGGTGATGCATTCGGGCATGCCGTTCCACACCGTCATAGGCGACATTTCCTATGACAAGAAGGGCGATCGCACGACCGTCGACTATGTCTGGTACGTTTGGAAGAAGGGACCGGACGGCAAGATCGGCTTCGAGCAGCTGTGACCGGCTGAAGGGCATGTCCGGTACGGGCGTCGCCTCTAATCGACGACGCGGAGCTCGTCGTAGCGAACCATCACATGCTCGCGGTACGCGGGACGCGCGACCAGCCTTTCGTAATAAGCGCGTAGGCTGGCGCGCTCCCGCCGCTCGATGTTGAGATCGAAATAGCGATAGAGCAGGTGGCCGAACTGAACGTCCGCCAGGGTGAAGTCGCCGCCGCAAAGATAGGGCGCGCGCGAGAGCTGATTCTCCGCGATATCCAAATATTGATCGAGAAACAGGATCGCCCGTTTGAGCGCTTCGGGATCGCGCCGCGCGCGCGGCGTACGGACGACCTGCCAGAAAATCGGCCCGGAGAAATTGAGCGCGATATTGATCTTCGACCATTCCGCCCATTTGTCGATGTGCGTCCGCATGTCGAGATCGGCGGGCCAATAAGGGGCGCGGCCGTAGCGGTTGGCGAGATAGCGCAGAATCGCGGAGGATTCCCATAAGGGCTCGCCCTCCCCATCCCGCACGACCGGAATCGTGCCGTTCGGGTTCATCGCCAGAAATTCCGGCGTGTCCACGCCGCCAAAGCGATGGCCGACGTCATAGCGTTCGTATGGAAGTCCGAGCTCGCCGACGCTCCACATGACGGCCTGAACATTCGAGGACGTCTTTCGTCCCCAGACCTTGAGCATTGGCCGATCTCTCCCGCGTTTGATGCGTGAGCCTCACTGACCTAGAAGACGCCGGCAATCAAGAACAAGGCTATCGCCAGCATGACCATGCTCGTCACCGGTTCATCGGGGCATCTGGGCGAGGCGCTGATGCGCACGCTCCGGGCATCCGGCCGCGCGGCGGTCGGGCTCGACGTCATTCCCGGGCCGTTCACCGACGAGGTCGGGTCGATCGCCGATCGCCCTTGTGTGGCGCGCCTCATGGATGGAGTGGGCGCGGTCCTTCACGCCGCGACGCTGCACAAGCCTCATGTTGCAACCCATTCACGGGCGGCCTTCGTCGAGACCAATGTCATGGGCACGCTGATCCTGCTCGAAGAGGCCGCGCGCGCCGGCGTTAAGGCTTTCGTGATGACCTCGACCACCAGCGCCTTCGGCGACGCCCTGAAGCCTCCCCCCGGCGCGCCGGCGGCCTGGATCGACGAGCGGGTCGCGCCGGTCCCGAAGAACATCTACGGCGTCACCAAGACCGCCGCCGAGGACCTCTGCCGCCTCTTCTCACGCAACGAGCGGCTGCCGTGCGTCGTGCTAAGAACCTCCCGCTTCTTTCCCGAGGAGGACGACGATCCGAAGGCGCGCGCCGCCTTTGCGGACGAGAACGCCAAGACCAACGAATATCTGTTTCGCCGGGTCGCGATCGAGGATGTCGTCGAGGCGCATCTCGCCGCGGTCGAGCGGGCGCCGGCGATCGGCTTCGGCAAGTATGTCATCAGCGCCACGACCCCGTTCCTGCGAGAGGATTGCGCCAGCCTTGGCGCCGACGCGCCGGCGGTCGCGAGCCTCCGTGCGCCGGGGTGGGAAGACGAATATGCGCGGCGCGGCTGGCGCATGTTCCCGGGCATCGACCGCGTCTACGTCAACGCGCTGGCGCGCCGCGACCTCGGCTGGCGGCCGAAATGGGATTTTGCGGCGATCGTTAAGCGCCTGCGCGAGACCGGCGACATACGCGGGCCGCTCGCCAGAGAGATCGGCGTGAAAGGCTATCACGCCGAGCGGTTCGAGGGCGCGCCCTATCCGGTGGCGGGAAGCTGAGGTGAGCGAATTTGCGGTCTGGGAACGGCTCGATCGGCCGGGACGGGACGCCGCGCTGCTCAGGGCGCACGCCGGCGGCTGGCTGCTCCAGGGGGCGGCTGCATTCGAGCACGAATTGGGACCGGCTGCGGTCGCCTATGAGGTGCAAGTCAACGCGCGCTATGAGACCATGCGCGGAACGTTGAGCGGATTTTTGGGCGAGGCCGCCGTCCGGCGCGAGATCCTGCACGACGAGAGGGGCTGGCGCCTGGACGGCGCCAGGGTCGAAGGACTGAGGCATCTGGTCGATCTCGACTTCGGCTTCACCCCCGCGACAAACATTCTGCAACTCATGCGAATGGCGCTTCCTCGCGGCGAGAAGGCCGAACTTCCGGTCGCATGGTTCGATCTGGACAGGGCGGCGCTGACCGAATTGCCCCAGAGCTACGAGCGGCGTTCGGAGGCCTCCTATTGGTATGAGGCGCCCACGGTTCCCTATCAGGCCCTGCTCGAAATCGCGCCGAACGGGTTCGTCCGCTCTTACCCCGGACTCTGGCGCCTTGTCGGTTAAAGGCGTCACGCCAGAGCGGCCAGCCGCTCGATGAGAAAGGCGCGCGCCGCCGGGTCGGTCTGGAGGCCGATCGCGTGGGCGTAAGCGCGGCGCGCTTCTTCGACCTCGCCCGTCTTCGCGCAAAGGTCGGCTCGCGCCACCCAATAGGGCTCGAACCCGTCGAACCCGCCTTGGGCGCCGACCTTGTCTAGGAGTTCGAGCCCGGCAGCCGCCCCGCGAACATGCGCGACCGCCGCCGCGCGATTGACGGCCACGACCGGCGAGCCGGTGAGCGCGAAGAGCGCGTCGTAGAGGACGGCGATCGCCTGCCAGTCGGTCGATCCGGTGAGCCTGCGGGCGGCGTGGACCGACTGGACAGCCGCCTCGAGCTGGAAACGCCCCGGCGCGCGGAGAGCGCCCGCTCTCCGCAGCAGTTCCTCGGCCTCGCCGATCGCCGCCTCGTCCCAAAGCCTCGTATCCTGCTCGCTCAGCGGCGCGTAGCGTCCGTTGGCGTCGCGGCGCGCCTCGCGCCGGGCATGGGCGTAAAGCATCAGCGCCATGAGGCCCATCGCCTCGGGTTCGTCGGGGGCGAGCGAGACGACCACGCGGCCGAGCCAGATCGCCTCCTCGGCGAGGTTGCGCCCGCGCGGATCGTCGGAAAACGCTTCCGCCCAGCCGTGGGAGAAGGCGGCGTAAATCGCCTCGAGCGCGACGCCGAGCCGCTCCGGCAAATCCTCGCGCTCGGGGATTTTGAACGGCACGCCGGCAAGGCGGATCTTCGCCTTGGCGCGCGCAAGCCGCTGGCCCATCGCAGCGGGCGAGACCAGGAAGGCGGAGGCGATCGCCGCGGCGTCAAGGCCGAGAATGGTCTGCAGCATCAAGGGCGCGCGGATTGATTCCTCAATCGCCGGGTGAGCGCAGGCGAACATCAGCGCAAGGCGCCGGTCGGGGATCGCATCGACCGCAGCCGCCGCCTCCCTGAGATCCGCGTCAATCAGCGTCAGGGCGTCGGAAGCCGCTTCCGCGCTGCGCCGCCTTCGCGCGGCGTCGATCAGGCGCCGCCGCGCGGTCGTCGCGAGCCAGCCTTCCGGATTTAACGGCACGCCTTGCGCAGGCCAGACTGCGAGCGCTGCGGCGAAAGCGTCGGCGAGCGCGTCCTCGGCGCCGGGGACGTCGCGGGAGGCGGCCGCGAGATAGGCGACGAGCTTGCCGTAGCTCTCGCGGGCGACGCGCGCCGCGGCGGCGCGGGCGTCGGCCTCATCGCGCCGCATCGTCAGTTCGTTCGCCAATGCATCGTCGGTATGGATGCGCGTCTTTGTCTCCAGGGCGGTCATGACAATGGCTCAGCCGCGTTTTTCTGCAACCTCCGCGAGGCGCGGCGGCGGTCCCGATGATGAGGGCCACGCGAAGGCGATCTTCACTTACCGCATTATCAAACAGTCGCAATCATCGGATGAGACGAATTTAAATGGCGTATCGCCGGGCGGATGCGGCGCTTCGGCCCGACGTACCCGAAGCCGGTCAGGGAGATTGCGACGCGAACGACGCATGCGCCACGCGCTCGGCCATGGGCAAGTTTGCCTGCGGCCCGCCGATGGCGCTCACGAGGTAGACGAGCAGCCAAAGGCCGACGATCGTCGCTAACGCGGTGCCTAGCGGGGCCAGACTGCGATCGTCGATCAGATATCCGCGGTAGAACGCGGCCTGCTTTTCGGTTCCGTTCATCGCAGTCCAGTCCCATGAGACGCCGCGCGCCTACATCTGCCAGATCGGCCTGACTTCGATCGCCCCGTCCTGGGCGCCCGGGCAGCGCGCCGCCCAGGAAATCGCGGCGTCGAGATCGGGCGCGTCGATGAGGAAATAGCCGCCGAGCTGCTCCTTGACCTCGGCATAGGGGCCGTTCAGCACCGAAGTCTTGCCGTTCTTGACCCGGACGGTGGTCGCGGTCGAAGCCGGATGCAGGCGCTGGCCGCCCTTGATCACGCCGGCTTCGGCCATCGCTTTCATATAGGCGCCGTAGGCCGCGAGGCGGGCGCCGTTCTGGTCCGGGGTCGCGCCAAGGATCGCCTTCTCGTCGTTGTGAATCAGCAACAGGTAGTCCATCGTTCTGCTCCTTGAAGCCGCGCGGCAGGTTTGCCCCGCTCAAAGCAAAGACGACTGACGGGCGCCCGTTTCGACATGGCGGGCGAAAATTGACGCGCCGGTCGCACGCAGAAGTGATCGCTTCGGCCGATTTTCGTTCTTGCAATGTCCTAATTCGGAGCGGACATTTCGCCGTATTGGAGCCCTGCACGGCTCCAAGGGGCCCAGGGCGGCTATGGGAGCGATTGATCGGTCATTTTTGACCAGGCTGCTGATCACGAGCGCACTGCCACTCGCCGTAGTTTGGGCTGGCGCCCCCAAAGTCTCTGCCGAAACTATCGTCGTTCCCGCCGTGCCGGGGTCAGTGGACGGCGCGAATGGCGCAGACGGAGCAAGCCCGCCGGGCGATCCGGACGGCCAGCCCGGCGGCGACGGATCGCCGGCAAACGCGGACGCGGGTTATTCCGTACCGAATAACGACGCGCTGAATTCGGCGACCGCGACTGGCGGAAACGGCGGCGCGGGCGGAAACGGTGTGGACAGCGGCAACGGGGGTAATGGCGGCTCCGGCGGCAATGGTGGCGCCGCGCAGGCGACCGCCGCGACGGCCATCATCTCCGGCTCGGCGGCAGCGAACGCCAATTCTTACGGCGGAAGTGGCGGCGGGGGCGGCGGTGGCGGCGTGTTCGGCAATGATGGCAATGGGGGCGTCGGGGGCCAGGCGACCGCGACGAGTTCCGCGGCGAACGCGGGCGGCAGCCCCGTCGCCAGCAACTCAAACGCGATAGGGGGCGCGGGAGGCAACGGCGGCTCCTCCACCATCGGCGCCAATGGCGGCGCAGGCGGCGCTGCAAACGCCAGCAGCAAAGCGACATCCAGCGCCGCCGGGAGCGTGGCATCGTCTGCAAGCGCGATCGGAGGAGATGGGGGGTCTAACGACGATGCCGGTTTTGGCGGTGGTGGCGCGGGCGGATCGGCGACGGCTACCGTGACGGACAGCTCCGTGGGTGGCGACGTCAACGCTTCGGCTTCGGCGACCGGCGGCGTAGGCGGTGACACACCAATTTTTGACGCTGGCTCCGGCGGTGACGCGACCGCGAGCAGCACGGCAACGTCCACCGATTCCGGCAGTGTGAATTCGTCTGCGAGCGCGACCGGCGGCGCCGGCGGTGCGCTGTTCTGGGTCTTCGGTCCTGCACCTGCGGGCGACGGTGGCTCAGGCGGTGACGCCGCCGCGAACAGCACAGCGACGTCCACCGGTTCCGGCAGTGTGAATTCGTTCGCAAGCGCCACTGGCGGCGCGGGCGGGGACGCCGAGGCCTTCAATTTTAATTGGGCGGGCGCGGGCGGCGATGCTGAGGCGAGCAGCAGCGCGATTTCCAGCGGTTCCGGCGGTGCGGTTTCGTCGGCCGTCGCGGCCGGCGGTTTGGGCGGGGTTGCCGGTAATCAGGATGGAGTCGGTGGGGCCGGCGGCAACGCGACCGCTACGGGCCTGGCGACCACGGCCGGCGCTGGTGCCGCGACGTCAGGCGCAAGCGCGGCGGGCGGCGACGGCGGCGGTACGAACGAGGGCGGCGCAGGCGGCAGCGCCAATGCGAGCAGCACGGCAAAGTCTGGCGGCTCAGGCCTTGCATCGTCATTGGCGAGCGCATTGGGAGGCAGCGGGGGCTCCGGCGGCAGCATCGATTGGGGCCCTGGCGGCGCCGGCGGCCAGGCCATGGCGAACAGCATCGCCGAAAGCGCAGCGGGCCGCGCGATTTCATCCGCGAACGCTTCCGGGGGGTCCGGCGGTTCGGGCGGCGGTTCGGGCGGGGGTGGTTGGGGCGGAGGCGATGGCGGCTCGGCGAGCGCGGTCAGCACGGCGACGTCCGGCGGATCAGATTCTCAATCGTCCGCAATCGCAACCGGCGGCGCGGGGGGCGGCCCGGCGTCCATAGGGAGTGGGGGAGGCGCAGGGACTGGGGGTGGCGGCGCGGGCGGCGCCGCCGACGCCGCCAGCACAGCTGCTTCGAGTGGCTCCGGGAACGCCCAGTCGTTTGCGGCCGCTGCCGGCGGCGTGGGTGGCGAGGGGATCCCCAATTATCCCTTCGAAGAACCTAATGGCGGTGACGGAGGCGGCGCGACAGCGGTTGCCAGCGCAACGGCGACCGGTGGCGGAAGCGCTTCCGCCGAGGCGGTCGCGACCGGCGGCGCCGGCGGCGGCGGAACTATCGCTGGCGCTCAGGGCGCAGCGAATGCAACATCGTCTGCAACGACGGCACGAGGGGCCTTGGCGCAAGCGCAGTCGACCGCCGTCGGATCGAGCGCGGAAGCTCAATCGACCGCTCAGACCAGTTTTTACACTACTGTCGTTCAGTCGGTGGCCACTGCGCCGACCGAGGGCACAGCCACTACAAACGCAATCGCGCAGGCCGGCGGCGCCGGTCAGGCCTTCGTCAATCCGGGGCAGACCGCTTACGCCTTCACCGTCGGTGACCCGGAGAAAGCTTACACGGCCACTCTGATCGGCGGCGAGGGCAATATCGCCGACGCCTTGTTGGGGCCGATCCTGGGCGCGGCCATTCTCGGCGCCAACTACGCCTCCGATGGCGGCGAGAGCGACACTTACACGGCAACCTCGACGATCGATTTCGTCTACGGCGGCGATCTCACGCTCGGCCTGATCGGCGATCAGCAGAGCGGCTTCACGGGCGGGGCCGGCTTCGAATCGATCGTGTTCACCGTCTTAGCCGGCGAGACCACGATCCTGGACCAGACCTTCTCCAGCATTGCGGCTGCCGACGCCTTCTTCGACGATCAGGTCATCAATCTGGGCTCGTCTTACGGGCCCGACGTCGATCTGACGTTCACGTATGCTCTCACCGCCGACGGACCAGGCGGCTACGGCCTCGACTTCGTCGTTGGCGAAGCGGTTCCTGAACCCTCGACTTGGGCAATGATGCTGGTCGGCTTCACTGGGCTCGGGTTCGCGGCGTATCGAAGGGCGCGTAAGGGAGAGGCAAAGGGCGGCCCAATCACCTCGCCTCGATTCTGAAGTCGGCGCGCCAGCCGAGTTCGGCGATCGCCTTTTCGGTCGAGACCTCGCTGCTCGGGTCGGCGATGTTGTACGCGCCCGGGCCGCCGTGGTCGATCGCCCGCAGGGCGGCGTAGGCGGCTGCATCGACATGGACAGTGGGCGCGGGCCTCGGCGCGTCGGCTCCGCTGCCGGGGCCGTAAAGCAGGCCATAGCGCAGCACGAGGCCTTCGATTGGCGGCGTCTCGAGGACCTGGCGCTCCAATGATGCGACGCCGCGCGCCGTGACGCCCTGCGCGCCGTCGGTGTCCAACGCATGGTCCTCGCCATGGGGTTTGACGCCGGGGGCGTAGACCCAGGCGGCGCTCTGCGCGATCAGCCGACGCGCGCCAGCCCGGCGAGCCGCCGCGACGAGGTTGCGCGTCCCCTCGTCGCGAATGCGGGCGTTGCGGGCGAGCGCCTCGGCCCGCTTGGCCGGGTCGCGAATGTCGGCGAGATCGGTCAACTGGTGAATGACGATGTCAGGCTTGGCGTCGAGCACCGCCTTGACCAGCGCCTCGGCGTCGAAGACGTCCACCACCACCGGCTCGGCGCCCATTTCCCGCAGAAGCCCGGCCTTGTCCGGCGAGCGCGTCATTCCGGAGACCGAATGGCCGGCCGCGCGGAGCAGGGGCATGAGGCGCCGGCCGATGACGCCGGACGCGCCGGCGAGAAAGATCCGGCTCATGAGATTTGGGCCCCCACCGGCCGAAGGCGCGCCCTCAGGCGCGCAAATATTTGTTCAGCCAGTCGATCGTCCGCTTCCAGGCTTCCTCGGCCGCCGCGTGATCGTAGCGCGGCGTCGTGTCGTTGTGGAAGCCGTGGTTCGCGCCCTTGTAGATATGGCCCTCGTGCGGGACGCCCGCCGCGCTGAGCGCGGCGTCGAAGGCCGGCCAGCCGCTGGTGATGCGCTGATCGAGCTCGCCATACTGGGCGTTGATCGGCGCCTTGATCTTCTTCGCGTCGGCCGCGTCCGGCTGAAGGCCGTAGAACGGAACGGCGGCGTCGAGATCGGAACCCATGCGCACGGCGAGCTGATTGACCACGCCGCCGCCGAAACAGAAGCCGACCGCGCCGAGCTTGCCGGTCGAATCGGGCTGGGTCTTGAGCCACCGCGCCGCGGCGGCGAAATCCTCCTGCATCTTGACCGGATCGACCCGGCGGAAGAGCTCGGCGCCCTTCTCGTCGTCGCCGGGATAGCCGCCGACTGAGGTCAGGCCGTCGGGAGCAAGGGCGATGAAATTGGCGAGCGCCAGGCGCCGGGCCACGTCTTCGATATAGGGGTTCAGGCCGCGATTTTCGTGGACCACCAGCACCGCCGGCAATTTCTCGGCGTTCGCCGGGCGGACCAGATAGCCCTTGATGCCGCCATTGCCGTCCGGAGAGGGAATGGTGACGAACTTCGCGACAAGCCGGCTGTCGTCAGGCGGGACCTGGATCGCCCAGGCGTAATTGGGCCGCAGCATCTCGAACAGCGCCGACGCGCTGACGCCTCCGGCGGCGAACTTCTGCGCGCCGTCGAGGAACGCGCGACGGCTCATTCCGCCGTGCACATACACGTCGAACAGGTTCAAAAGCTCTTGGGGAAAGTCCGACGCCTTTTTTCGCTCCATGGAACCCTCTCGAATGATCCCCCCGCCCGCGGCCGGGCCGCCTCCATGCCGATCAGAATGGAACCCGCGGACGCCGCCATTATGTCGAGCGCGGGGCAAAACGGAAAAATATGACGGCGATGCGGCGGGCCGATCGGGGCGGCTCATGCGCCCCAGAGAGAGGCGCGGGATGCTATCATCGGACGCCTAGCGGCGGAACGTCGGATGAGCGCTATGAGCGCCGATGAACACGGAACGGGCCGGTCGGGATTCCTGCACTACGCCACCCGGCGCCGCGGCTTCCTGATCGTGTCGCTGTTCGTTGGCTTTGCCGTCGGCCTCGCCTATCGCGGCTTTGTCGATGACCCGGATTCGCGAAACGTGGCGAATTTCCTTCGCAGCGGTATTGACGGCCTTTGCATCGCCTGGGCGGGATGGGCGGTGCAGACCGGATTCGCTTCCGGCGACCGCTCCCGCCTTGGCGCGGCGCTGAGACGATTGCCGCTCGGGGTCGAGCTCGTGATCCGCGCGCTGGTCATGACCGCCGTGATCGCCGTCGTCAGCGTGACGTTCGAGATAGCTCTCTACGCCGACACCTTTCCGCCTACCTGGATCTGGAAGAGTTGGATCCCCGACGAACTGCCTCGCATTATCGCAATTGGGCTCGGCCTTTCTCTGCTCTTGGGAATGGTGACCGAGACCGGGCGGCTCATCGGCGGTCCGTTGTTGGCGAGCGTTGTTCTCGGGACCTATCACCGTCCGGTTCGCCAGCAGCTGATCGTGATGTTCCTCGACATCGCCAATTCGACCCGTCTCGCCGAGGCCCTTGGCGAGCTTCGCGTGCATGACCTCATTACCCGCTTCTTCTTCGATATCGACGAGCCGATCAGGAACTACGGCGGCACGGTCGTCGCCTATGTCGGCGACGAGGTCATTGTGACCTGGCCGGCCAGCGACGATCCGGCGCGCAACGGTCGATGCCTCGGCTGCTTTCTCGCGATCGAGCGCAAGATCGCCCGCCTCAAGGGCGCCTATGAGGCGGAATTCGAGCTCGTACCGAAATTCCGCGCCGGGCTGCACGCCGGCCCGGTCATCGTCAGCGAATGCGGCGACGCCAAACGCCAGCTCGCCTATTTTGGCGACACCATGAACGTCGCCGCGCGGCTCTGCGACTATTGCAAGACGATCGACCGGCGGCTGGTCGCATCGACGGACGCGCTCAAGCTGATGACCGTCCCGGCCGGTCTCGATGTCGGCGACGGCAAGAGCATCGCGGCGCGCGGCCGGGAGGAGCGGGTCGAGGTTCATGTGATCGAACCTCGAGCGTGATCGCCGGGGTCATCGCTCCGCTGCGCCGGCCTTGGGAAGAGACCTCAGGCGTCCATCTTGAGGACGACGCGGAAGCGGGCCTTGCCGCTGATCATGCGGTCATAGGCTTCCTGCGCCTTCTCGAAGGGATAGACTTCATTCATCGGGGCGACATGGTTGAGCTTGCTGAATTGCAGCGTGTCTTCCGAATCGCGCGCGGTTCCCGAATACCAACCTCTCACTGCGGCGCTCTTCAACAGAAGATCGATCGAATCGACGGTCAAGGGCCCGACGGCGCCGATCACCATCATGACGCCGTTCGGCCCCAGGCCCCCGGCGATCGCCTGCATCGCTTGCCCGTCAGTAACTGTGGCGAGAATCGCCTTCGCCCCGCCCATCGCGGTCAGCGCCTTTGCGGGGTCTTCAGCCGCGCTGTCGATATAGTCGGACGCGCCGAGTTTTCTCGCCAGCTCCTCCTTGTCGCGGCCGCGATTGACCGCGACGGTGCGGAAGCCCTGGCGCGCAGCGAATTGAATTCCGAGATGGCCGAGGCCGCCGACGCCATGCACGGCGACAAGGTCGCCCGGGCCTGCGCCGGTATGACGAAGGGCGTTGAAGGTGGTGACGCCGGCGCAGAGCAGGGGCGCCGACTCGACCGCGTCCAGATCGTCCGGGACGTGGGCCACCGCGGAGAGGTGGGCGATCATGTGGGTCGCATAGCCGCCGTCGCTGGTGAGGCCGGTTGCGGCGTTGACATTCTCGCAGGCGAAGGCGGCGTCGCGCCGGCAGCGGCGGCAGTAGCCGCACGAGCCGCCGAACCAGCCGACCCCGGCTCGCGCGCCGACGCTCCAGCCGTGAACGCCGTCGCCGATGGCGTCGACGACGCCAATCACCTCGTGGCCGGGAACGCGCGGGTACTGGACGTTCGGGAACAGGCCCTGGACCGTCACCACGTCGCTGTGGCACACGCCGCAGGCCTGGACGCGAATGCGCATTTCCTCTCGTCCCGGCTCGGGGATGTCGCGCTCTTCCACCTCAAGCGGCCCGCCCTTTTTGCGAACAACCATCGCGCGCATCTTGGCCATCGCATCCCCCTTTCATCGAGATGAGCCTACGGTGGACTCGGGTTGAGGCCAATATGCGGCGACGCGCGCGCCGGGACGCGATTGCTGACGGAGCGCGGCGGGCCTCAAGACTACGGCACGAAGTTGCTCTGTCTCGGGCCGGTCAGATGGTAGATGTTCTCCTTGTCGTCCAGGAGGGCGGCGGTGAGGCCGGCCTTGGGCTCCAGAATCAATTCCTTGTCGAGCGTCGCGGTTCGGAATTTCCACCCCTGCGGCAGTTTCAGGGCCGAGCCCAGGGATCCAAGATCCTCGATCGTCAAGCCGGGGCTGTCCTTGTCGGTATAGGCCACCTTGACCCAGGTCCGCCCTTTCGGATCGTCGAGCAGATAGACCTGCGATCCTTTTTTGAAACCCTCGACGGCCGATCTCGCCACGAGCGTGGTGTGATAGGCCGTCGAGCCCGACTTGCTGGAAGCGGGGGCCCTCGCCAGGCTGTTTCCCATCCACGCCGCATCGAGACCTCCGAAGCTCCTGACTGCCCCAACGCGGTCCGAGAGCCAGTCGAGCGTCCAGTGGCGGGGCGGACTGATCCAGGCCGAAAGCGCCTGGTATTGTTTCGCCACTCGTTTCGGGTCCACGCTTTGCGCCAGCGCCTTCGGCGCCGAATCCCGGCTGTCTTCGCCGACGTTCTGGCCGGTCGTGTTGTAAGTGCTGACGTACACCACATCCTTCAGCGGATCCCGGGCGAAGAGATCGATCTCCTCGTAGCGATAGTTGCGCAAATTATCGAGTTTTTTGAGCTCCGCCCCGGCGCAATCGTCCGGCAACTGGCTGAAATATCTGCAGGCGTCGCTCTCGGCGAAGGCCGAGGGCGCGATTGGGCCTGCCAGCAACCCCAGTCCCACGACCAGACCGCACAACGCCACACTGCCGCGCCGGTTTTTGACCGTCGGCATGGCCACCTCCAGTTCGGTCCCGTTTCCCGGCGTGACCGCGGGCGCCTCCCTAACAATGGATGTTAATTCTGAATCCTCGGTTTCCGCAACCTGTCTCGCGGAGCAGAAGCCGGATCGCTCCACCCCGTCAATTGAACGCGCTGGCGATCGAATCGATATCGGCCCCTTCCTTGAGAACCCGCAGGTCGTGGTAGACGACTGCGACAAGGACGGCGCCGAAGGAACCCATGACGACTCGCACCGCGAAAGCGAAGATCGCCCCCAGCATCCAGGCGGCAGTTTTGCCGCCAGCGACCCCAAGGTAGGAGACCAAGATTGCGCCGCTAACCGCCGCTCCGACGGTGACGAACACCGTGAGGACGGTGACCAGCGCCAAAAGGCCGAAGATCGGCCAACGGTGGCCGCGCGTCAGAACTTGGCTCCGGCGGAGACTGTCCGTCGGGCCTCTCCTCTCGATCACGCAAGCCGGCAGCGCCACATAAATGGAGCACTCTAAAATGATTCCCGGCACGACCAATAGCAGCGCGGCGAGGAGCACGCCCGCAGTGCCGAGAAACGTCGTCCCCACCACCGGGCCGAGCCGATGCAATCCTGCGCGCACGGAATCTCCGACGCCAAAGCCCTGGCCCTGCATAACCCGATAGGCGCCAAAAAGGCATGTCGCCGTGGCCAGCGACCAAAGGAGCATCCAAAGGACAAGCTCCCAGAACCCCCAGCGATTTTGCGGCGGCGGGCCAATGATCAGCTCGACAATCAGAGCCGGGGCCGTCAGGATCAAGGTCAGCAGTATGAATTTGTCGAAGGCGGCCGCGTACACCTTGATCGCGCGGCTGAGTGCGCTCCCGATCCGAAACTCCGTCTCCGAGTCAGTGCTAGTCGCACTCATATCTTCGCTCCCGCAACACGACTTCGTACGATACTGAATCCCCAGTTGGGTGCAGCGCCTTCGAACGCCAGTGCGTCACGTCGTCGCGTTCTGCCGGGCGCGGCGAAGCGGAAGCCACTGGCGGACTCGCGGCGAAACTCGTTACGTCACAGCGGCACCCTCTTCACCCGTACGCGCCGCAAAGCGGTCAGCGCTACCGTCGGCGCCGGCTCGGCCGAATGCGATCGGCCGGTCGATAAACCCCTTCATGCCAACGGCCGTGTATCTTCGCCGCTCACATGATAGGCCGAGGTCTTACGCCCGCCTTCGCGGGCGAGAGGCTGCGATGAGGACCTGCGCGCTTTTCCTGGTTGCCGCCGCTCTGACGCTCTTCGTCGATGCTGAGGCTCGATCCGCCGTTGCGGCCGAAAACGCGCCGGAGACGCCAAGCCCGGCGGTCGGCGCGCAATACGACGGCGCTCACGTCTATCTCGCGCCGGCGGACTTGGACGCGTTCGTCAAAAGCTTCATCGCGACATTTGGCGGTGAGGCCGCCGCCCCGACGCCGACGACCGTCACTCCGACTCCGAGCGGCGCGATGTTTGCGCCGGTCAGGACGCCCGCAGGCCCGCTCTCCGCGCTCGCCTTCACGACCCCGATCCCCTATCCGTTCGGCTCTGAGCGCGTCGGCTATCTCGTCAAGGATTTGGACGCGGCGGTTGCGGCGGCTGTGGCCGCGGGCGCCGGAGTTGTGGTCGCGCCTTTCGCGGATCCGATCGGGCGCGACGCGATCATCGAATGGCCCGGCGGCGCGGTCATGCAGCTCTACTGGCATTTCGTCACGCCATCGCTCCCCGCGCTCGCGACGATTCCGGAGCAACGCGTCTATGTCTCGCGCGAGAAGGCCGACGCCTTTGTAACGGCCTTCCTTCAGTTCTCGAAGGGCGTGGTCGTCTCGGATGATAGCGGCGCGCCCGGCGTCGAGATTGGCCGCCCTGGCGAGACGTTCAGACGGATCAGGATCGCCTCGGACTTCGGCAGGCTTGCCGCCTTCGTCACCGACGGCCACCTCCCGTTCCCCTTCGGACGCGAGACCTACAGCTACGAGGTCGGCGATGTGGCCCAAACGCTGGGGAAGGCGATCGCAGCCGGCGCGACCGTGCTCGTCATGCCGTTCAAATCGACCGACCGCGAAGCGGCGATGGTCCAGTTTCCCGGCGGCTACGTCGCCGAGATTCACGCGAATTTGCGACCCTAGAGCCACCGTGATCGCCTTGCCGCAGCTAATCGAGCGGCTCTATTGTGCCCCTCGCGGCCAGGCGGCGCACTCCCGCGCCCGCTACCGTCAAATCTTGTGAACCTGGGAGGCGGCCCATGGACGATCCGCGGTCGGAATGCCCCTGTTGCGGCCGCCTCGCGCACCGGGCATGGAGCCGGCGCAGGGTTCTTGCCGCCGCGGGAATTGGCGCGGCCGGGCTCGCGGTCCCCGGTTTCGCCTGCGCGGAAGAAATCCCTTCGATCGCTTACGAGTCCGTGCCCGACCTCCTGCATTTGCCGCCGGACCTCTACCTCGGCGAAGTTTCAGGCGTCGCGCTCAATTCCGCCGGCCACATCTTTGTGCTGCACCGGGGCAATTCGACCGGACCGGCTTATGGCGCCGCAGCCGCGCAGCTCCTTGAGTTCGACGCCAACGGCGTCTACCTGCGCGAGATCGGCCACCACCTTTATGCCTGGTCTTTCGCCCACACGGTGAAGGTCGATCGGGAGGACAACGTCTGGGTCACCGACAAGGGCTCGGACATGGTGATCAAATTCGATCCCGAGGGCCGGGTCGACATGGTGTTCGGGCGCAAGCAGGAGGCGTCCGATGAGGACACCGCGCCGCTCAAGCACCCAAACCCGCCGCTCCCCGCCCGCGCCGGCTATTTCCGCCAGGTGACCGATGTCGCCTGGGACGCCGACGGCGACGCCTTCATCAGCGACGGCTACATCAATTCGCGCGTCGCCAAGGTGAGCAAGGACGGAGACTGGCTCAAATCCTGGGGCGAACGCGGGAAGGGTCCGGGGCAGTTTCACACGCCCCACTCGATCGCCGTCGACGCGCGAGGAATGGTCTATGTCGCCGACCGCAGCAACCGGCGGATCCAGGTCTTCGACGGCGAGGGCAATTTTCAGAGGCAGTTCACTATCGACGCGCCTGTGCCAGCCGACGCCAAGCCAGCCATCGGCGACATGCCCGGAGAAGCCGAGATCGCCGCCGGAACCTTCGCGCCCGGGGCGCCGTGGGCGATCTGCTTCTCGCCGCCGCCGGACCAGGTTCTCTATGTTTCGGACGCCTTCCCCGGCCGCATCTACAAACTGACACCGGACGGCAAGCTACTGGGGATGCTGGGGCGGTCCGGCAAGAAGCTCAAGCAGTTCGGCTGGATTCACGAGATGGCCTGCCCGAAGCCGAACGTGCTTTACGTCGCCGAGCTTCTGAACTGGCGGGTGCAGAAGCTCATGCTGGAAGGGTAGGGCGTAGGGCGGCCGTCGGCGCAACAGGCAAGCGACGAAACAATTGGCGCGGACGCTCAGAGCCAGGGGAGCCAAAACATGCGGAAGCTTCGAATCGTCGGCGCAATCCTGGTCGCTGCCGCCGGGGCGTTTCATCGTCCGGCGTCGGCGGCGGAGACACAAGTGAATTGCTACGATCCGTCATCCCAGGTCTCGACCGGTCTGGACGGAACGCAGCCGCGCTTTACAATCCAGTGTTACACCGCAAGCACCGGCAAAATCGTCTACTTCGCCTACAAGATCGCAGAGAATCCGGCGGTCGCCCAGATGCTCCAGACACAGTTCGATATTTTCGTCCAGATGGAGAGGGCGAGCGGGCTGTCGGCGAACAACATCGACTTGATCCTGTATACGGATCTGAGCAACGAGTCCGGAGCCAGTTGGGGATGCGGCGCCGCCAATTGCCGCATCATTGACTACCTTTTGTTTCTCGTGCCGTAGGCGCGAAAGCGACAGGTCCCTTCACCCTTCCGCAACTACTTTGCCAGCGTGCAAAATATGCCGGGAGCCCGCCCGGCTCGCGCGTCAGCGACGGCCGGCCAAAGCGCATGGCCAAGCCCGCCCATTGTTGCGGGACGTCGATCGGCAGATAGTGCCGGCGCTCGCCCTTGCCCGGCGACCCGTTTGCTTTCCGGGGATGAGTCAAGCCATGCGGCAGATCTGGATTTCGAAAGCTGGCCCGCCCGAGGTTCTCCAGGTCAAGGAGGCGCCTGATCCCGATCCGGCCGCGGGCGAAATGCGCATCCGGGTCGAGGCGATCGGCGTCAACTTCGCGGACATCATGGGCCGCCTCGGACTGTATCCGGACCTGCCGCGCATTCCTGTCGTGCCGGGCTATGAAGTCGCCGGGCGCGTCGACGGGGTCGGCGCCGGAGTCGACGCCAGCTGGGTCGGGCGCGACGTTTTCGCCGCGACCCGTTTCGGCGGCTACGCCGACGTGGTCTGCGCGCCTCAGGCCCAGGTCTTCCCGCGACCGTCGAACATGTCCGCCGAGCAGGGCGCGTCGATCCCGATTAACTACATGACCGCATGGCAGCTCATCGTCGTGATGGGCGGATTGAAGGCGGGCGAGACGGTGCTCGTCCATTCAGCCGGCGGCGGCGTTGGCATTGCCGCAACTCAGATCGCCAAGCATATCGGGGCGAAGGTCATCGGCACGGCGTCCGCCGGCAAGCACGAGGAGCTTAGCGCGCTCGGCGTCGACTGCCTGATCGACTATCGGACCGAGGACTTCGAGCAGCGGGCCCGCGAGATCACCGGCGGGCGAGGCGTCGAGCTCATCCTCGATCCGGTCGGCGGAGATTCGTTCAAGAAGGGTTATCGCCTCCTCGCGCCGACCGGCCGCCTCGGAGTGTTCGGCGCCTCGGCGGCCGCGACCAGCAAACGGGCGGGATATCTCGGCATGGTGTCGATGCTGGCGAACACGCCCTGGGTCCAATTCAATCCGCTCTCGCTGATGAACGCCAACAAGGGGGTGTTCGGCGTCAATCTCGGTCACATGTGGGGCGAGTTCGACCGCATGCGGCCCTGGATGGATCAGCTGATCGGTTTGTGGGAAAGCGGCGCGATCAGGCCGAAGATCGCGCGCGTTTTCAAGTTCGACGAAGCCGCGGCGGCGCATCATTTCATTCAGGACCGCAAGAACATCGGCAAGGCGCTGCTTAGGCCTTAGGCTCGCCGTACGTCAGAGCGCTACGAAATTGCCGCGTTTCGCAACCGTCTACTTGTAATAGCCGACGCCGCAGCCGATGGCGCTGTCGGCCCTGGTCACGAGGCTTACCTTCGCAGCGAGCCTATCATCGGCGCCCGGCCTTGGGGCCATATAGCTGACCTCGGTGATTTGACCTTCCGGCTTTTGAATCGCTGCGTAGACTTCGGCGCCAAACGCATCGCCGGTAGAGTTCTGAGCGGCGCGTACGTCTGTGCCAAGCGCCTGCTTGAGGTTGGGATTGCCGATCGCGACGAGCGTGCCGTCGCTGGCGTTTATGCAAAAGACGTAGAGGTCTCGATCCCGGAATCCGCCCTCTCCCTTGTTGAACATGTCGAGCGCTTTGGTCTCATTCACTCTCACAGCGGCGACGGCTTTCATCAGCATGGCTCTGGCTTCGTCGGCCGTGCCCCCGGTTTGATGAGCGAAAGCCGCGCGCGAAAGGGCGATGGCTGCGGCCGACGCCGGGGCGATCATTAACGTTGGGCGGAGTCTCATCGAATGCGCAGCACCTCCGCCGCCCGCGGCGCGAAATAGGTGAGCACCCCGTCGGCGCCGGCGCGCTTGAAGGCGATGAGGCTTTCCATCATCGCCTTGTCGCCGTCGATCCAGCCATTGTTCGCCGCGGCCATGATCATCGAATATTCGCCGCTCACCTGATAGGCGAAGGTCGGGGCCCCGAATTCGTCCTTCACCCGGCGGACGATGTCGAGGTAGGGCATGCCGGGCTTCACCATCACCATGTCGGCGCCCTCCTCCAGGTCGAGCGCGACTTCGCGCAAGGCCTCGTCGCTGTTGGCCGGGTCCATCTGATAGGTGCGCTTGTCGCCTTTCAGCGCGCCGGCCGAGCCGAGCGCGTCGCGGAACGGCCCGTAGAAGGCGGAGGCGTATTTGGCCGCATAGGCCATGATCTGGACGTCGAGGAAGCCTTCGGCGTCGAGCGCCTCGCGGATCGCGCCGACCCGGCCGTCCATCATGTCGGAGGGCGCGATCACGTCGGCGCCGGCGCGGGCCTGGTTCAGCGTCTGGCGGACCAGCGCCTCGACCGTCTCGTCGTTGAGGATGGTGATCTCGCCGCTCGCGCTCTCCCTGATGAGACCGTCGTGACCGTGGCTGGTGTAAGGGTCGAGCGCGACGTCGGTGACGAGGCCGAGCCCGGGAAACTCGCGCTTGATCGCCCGGCAGGCCTGGCAAACGAGATTGCCCTCGTTGAAGGCTTCGCTGCCGCGCTCATCCTTGAGATGAGGCTCGGTATACGGAAAGAACGCGATCGCCGGGATGTCGAGCGTCATCGCCCGCCCGGCCTCTCGCACGGCCTCGTCGACGCTGAGACGGTCGACGCCCGGCATGGCTGCGACCGGAACCCGCCGCTTCTCGCCGCCGATGAGGAAGATCGGCCAGATGAGGTCGTGGGCGGACAGCACGTTTTCCCTGATGAGCCGCCGCGCCCATTCCGCCTTGCGGTTGCGGCGGGGGCGATTGACGAGGTCGAGGCGATAGGAGGCGGCGATGCGCGACGGCTTGTTCATGGGCTGGAGCTCCTCGTTGCGCCCCTTATACACCCGCCGGCGCTCGGGCGACGAGGCGGCGCTGGAACGGCGTTAGCGATTGGCAAAGGCGGCCACCAGCAAGGCGGGAATTCTGCGCTTCGGCGAATGCCTGTCGGATTCGCCCGCCGGGACCGGCGTTCTGGTCTTCGCGATGGACCCCGGCCTCGTCCGCACCGCGATGACTGAAATCAGCTCACGAGCGAGGCCGAATAGAGCTAGCGCTGTGGTCCCATCAGGCGAACCTCGTGCTCGGCCCGGAAGACGTTGCTGTAAAGCCCGTTGATCCACTGCCGCCCGCTCGCGGTCACGTTGAGGTAGCGGATGGCGTCGCTGATGTAAGGGGAGACCTTCCCCCAATAGAACTGAGGGTATTTGTCGACCAGGTCCGCCGGCGATCCGTAGCCAAGCTGTCCGTTGAGGCCGATCTCCTCGAACTCCTGATAGAGCGCGTTGGCCTTCTTCAGATAGTGCGGATCGCCGAGCTGGCCGATGAGGTCGGCGGCTCTGAGCAGCGCCGCCTCCTCCGGTATGTCGTGGTCATCCGGGGCTGACGAATAGGGAAAGCGGGTGTACTCGATCGCCCCTGCGATCCGGTCGCCGTCGAGCTCCGCGATCGACGCCAGGCGCTCGACGATGAACAGCTTCGACCGCTCGACGTGCCAGGGCGCGAGGGCGGCGTCGGAGCCGCCGCGCGGAATCGTGATCTTGCGCCTGGCGGAATCGATGACATAGCCGTCCGCTCCGTCGCCCTTGAGCACGCCGCGCACGTAGCCGATATCGTGGGCGAGGCAGCCGACGATAAAGTGCGAGTAGTCATCAGGGGTCGAGTCCGTCAGGAGCGCCCGGCCCTTGAAGATGTCGTGACCCGCGAGCGTGACCAGCATGGTGTGCTCGACGTCGTGATAGAGGGCGTCGGTATTGCCGATGCATTCGAGCGCGAGTCGCGCTGCGAAGGGGACGACCTCGGCCAGTCGCGCTTGCGAGACCCCGAACCGGTCCTTCATGTCGTTGGCCAGGAAGGCCCCCAGGGCTTCCGCGGCTAGGCTGGGCAGGCTGATCATGGATCGAGCTCACTGGCGCCGGGCCGCGCGCCGGCGGCGTTGTTCGCGAGTCCCCGTTGCGCGCGCTCGAGCATGGCTTGCGCCCCCGGCTCGTTGAACGGACAGACGTATTCATGCGCGGACTCATCGCCCGAGCGCAAGGCCCATGCCGATCGGGCCAGAACCGGCCAGTCGCGTGCGCCGGTCAGCGGGCAGGGGCATAACTCTTCGCCGTCTGGGTCCTCATTGCGGCGCCCAAACGATGATAAGGGCAAGAACGATCGCGGCGGCGTCCCCGATCAACGCGGCGGGCGTGTCGCGCCCGAACGCCTTGGCCATGCGGGATCGAACTTCCGCGCCGCCGTAGGTCCCAATCACCGCGCCGACGACGCCAGCGATGAGGCCGGCAATCCACGAGCCGCCCGACGCGCCGATTGTCGCGCCCGACAGCGCGCCGGTCACAATCCGCGCGCCGAACTGCATCGGGACCTTTCGGCTCGGCGTCGATGGGAGCTGATCCGTGACTAGTTCGACGATCGCGAGCAGCGTGAAGATCCAGGGTGTCCAGGCGTAGCCCATGAAAGCGAGCGCAGATCCGTCGAGATTGAGGTAGCCCAACCTCGCCGCCCAACTTACGGCGGCGGGCGCTGTGAGAGCGCGTAAACCGGCCACCACGCCGGCGAGAAGCGCGACCCCGTACAGCATCGGCTCTTCCTTTCCCCAAGCCCTTCGAGACCCAAAACCGGCCAGCGCCCCGGCGCGGAACCGCTCAACCCTCGTTCCAGAGCGCGACCGCCGGCTCGCTCTTGTCGTGTTCGTAGCCGAGCACGCTCACGCTCGCAGTGGCGAGCATGAACAGACGTCCCTCCGAGGGCGCAAGGCCGAGCCAGCGCGCCGCCAGCACCCGGAGGATATGGCCGCTCGAGAACAGGATGGCGCGGTCGTCGGCCGCGCGCAGGCGGGCGATGACGCGATCGGCGCGCGCCGCCACGTCGGCCGGCTGCTCGCCGTTCGGGCATCCGTCGCGAAACAGGAGCCAGCCGGGGCGACTCTCAAGGATTCCCTTGGTCGTGCGTCCTTCGTAGTCGCCATAGTCCCATTCGAGAAGGTCGGGATCGACCTTGGCGGCTCCGCCGAATCCGGCGAGATCGCAGGTGCGCCGGGCGCGCTGCAGCGGGCTCGTGAAGACCCTGTCGAACGTCTTCCCCTTCAGACGCTCCTGAAGGCGCCGCGCCTTGCGCTCGCCCTCCTCAGTGAGCGGAATGTCGGTGCGCCCGGTGTGCCTGCCGTTTGCGCTCCACTCCGTTTCGCCGTGCCGGACGAGGGTGACGCTGGGCAGCATGGCGGCTCCATTCGGGAATTGCGCTTCACGCGCGACTGACGCGCGGATCACTCCGCCGGCGCAGCCTCGTCATGGATCAATGCCGGCCCCATGGCGTCGAAAACGCCGTCGCGCCGGATCAGCGCGTGGAACAGCGCCGCGGCGACATGCATCAGGATCAGCGCGAAGAAAAGGAAGGCGAGATAGAAATGCGCGTTCCACAGCGCCGTATGCAGGCTGGGGCTTAGCGGGAGGATCGACGGCAACCAGACGCCCGGCCACAACACTACCGGGTACTCGGCAGCTGACAGCATCGCCCAGCCGATCAGCGGCATCGCAATCATCAGCGCGTACAGCCCATAATGCGAGAGATGCGCCGCGAGCTTCATTGGCTCCGGCAGATCCGCGGGCAGGGGCGGGGCGCCGTAGCGCAGGCGCACGACGAGTCGAATCAACGCCAGGATCAGGATCAGGATCCCGAGCGGCTTGTGAATGGCGACCAGCGTCAGATATTTCGGCGCGACTGTGGAGGCCATGCCGACGCCGATGAACAGCATCGCCAGAATGCAGACGGCCATGATCCAGTGCAGCGTCCGCTGGAGCGGCGTGAAGCGCGGAATGGTCCTCACTGGCCGGACCTGGCGAATGTTGGTCATTGCACCGACCCCGCGGCGGTTCGCGGATAGTCCTTTTCCTCGGCCGTGCGGCGGTCGTAGGAGACCCGGTAGGCCGCTGAGCGGGCGGCGGGAAACGGATCGTCCGACGTCCGCATGCCGTTCGGCAGGATGGTCGGATCGAAATTGATGTCGCGGCACGGGCCGTCCGGCTCGGGCTCGATTTGCTGTACGACGAGCGAGCCGACCTCGACGCTGCGACGGTCGTCCGGCCACGCCTTGCTCGGGTCGGCGGTCTGATCGCCAGGGTTGGCGACGGTGACCACCATGGTCCAGCGCGCCGGGCCGCTCTTGACGCGCTCGGCGATCTCAGTCTCGAGGAAGTCAGGCCCGCGCTTGGCGAGTTCCTCGGGCGGGACCGCAACCGGCTGAGCCTCCGGCGCAAGCGACCAGCGCACCGCGTGATCGTTCCCGGATCCATCGGTGAAGATGAAGCTGTTCAAGCTGTTATAGCGCTCCTCCGCGTAGCTGCCCGTCCAGGGCGCGCTTCCAGCCCAGCTGCCGAAGGCGCCGAACTCGGGATTGGCGCCGATGAACTTCGCCATCGCGTCGGGTTCCGTGCTCTGAGAGGCGATCTGCAGCGCGTGGAAGGCCTCCGGCGTCGAGACGGGGAAGACCGGCGGGTTGATCAACGCCATCCGCCATTCCTGACCGTCGGGCGTCGAAATCATGAGGCCCAAGCCGCGAACCCGCTCCTTGGCGTCATCGGCGTTCGGGTTCGGCGTGCCGAGATTGAAGCGCCCGAGGGCGGGATATTGACCCTTGGCGAACACCTGCGCCCGCGACAGCTCCGATCCGGCGCCGTTCGAGTCGAACACGCCGGTGAAGCAGATGCCCTTGGCGTGGTTGCGCCTGTGTCCGAGCGGCGGGGGTGATTTGAGATCGAAGCCGTCGACAAGCTTCTGGGGCGTCAGGCGACCGGGCGAGAACCATCCCGCGGTATAGGCGAAGGCGCCAGCGCTGAAGGCGATGACAGCGGCGATCAGCGCAAGCGATCCGGCGGCGGCGCCAGCAGATCGTTGGGGTGCTTGGGGCAATGTCGGTTCTCCCGCATCAGGGGCGGAGCGAGCCTAGCACAATGAGGCGGACGAAGGGATCGGCGAGCGCAATCTGCGCTTAAGACTTCACCCGCACATAGTCCCCCGGCGCGTCGGCGAGCGGCTTGAGCTTGCCCGCGCCGGGCTTGCGGGCGGCGACCTTTTCCGGCGCCTGGGCGGTGAGCCAGGCAAGCCAGTCGGGCCACCAGGAGCCGGGCGTCTCCTTGGCGGCGGCGACCCAGGATTCGAAATCGCCCTTCGGCGGCCCGCCCGACCAATACTGATATTTGGGCTTCTCGGGCGGATTGACGACGCCGGCGATATGGCCGGAGCCCGCCATCACATATCGCACTGGGCCGCCGAAGCATTTGGCCCCGGTGAACACCGAGCGGGCCGGGGCGATATGGTCCTCGCGCGTCGCCAGCTCGTAGACCGGAACCGTCACCTTGGCGAGGTCGAGCGTCTTGCCGCCGAGCACCATCCGCCCGTTCGACAGGTCGTTCTGCAGATAGCAATGGCGAAGGTAGAACTTGTGGTTGGCGGCGGGCATGCGGGTCGAATCCGAATTCCAGACCAGAAGGTCGAACGGCATCGGCTCTTTGCCCTTGAGATAATTGTTGACGTAATAGGACCAGATGAGGTCGTTCGGCCGGAGCATGTTGAAGGCGTTGGCCATCTGCGAGCCTTCGAGATAACCCTGCTCGGCCATCCTGGCCTCGATCGCCTTGAGCTGCTCGGCGTCGACGAATACCTTGAGATCGCCCGGGTCGGTGAAATCGATCTGGGCGGCGAAGAAGGTTGCGCTCGTGATCCGCTTGTCGCCGACCGCGGCCATGAAGGCGAGCGTCGCCGCGAGCAGCGTGCCGCCGACGCAATAGCCGATCGCCGCGACCTCGCGCTCGCCCGTCGCCTTTTCGACGCAGTCGAGGGCGGTGAGGATGCCCTCGTGCATATAGGAGTCGAAATCCTTGTCGGCGCAGCGCTCATCCGGATTGACCCAGGAGATGACGAAGACGGTGATCCCGTGCGCGACCGCCCAGCGGATGAAGGACTTCTCGGGATTGAGGTCGAGGATATAGAACTTGTTGATCCAGGGCGGCACGATCAGGAGCGGGCGCTTGTAGACCTCCGTCGTGGTCGGCTCGTATTGGATGAGCTCGATCAGTTCGTTGCGGAAGACGACCTTGCCCGGGGTCGCGGCGAGGTTGACGCCGAGCTTGAACGCGCGCGCGTCGGCCTGGCGAATACGCAAGTTGCCATGGCCCGCCTGGATGTCCTCGGCGAGCATTTTCAGGCCCCGCACGAGGTTCTCGCCGCTTTCGGCCAGCGTCGTGCGCAGAAGCTCCGGATTGGTGGCGAGGAAGTTCGAGGGCGACAGCGCGGCCGTCACCTGGCGGAGGTAGAATTGCGCCTTGTCGCGATCGTGCGGCTCGAGCTCGTCGGCGTGCTTGACCAGATCGTCCGCCCAGCGCGTGGTGAGCACGTAGGCCTGCTTGATGAAGTCGAAATACGGATTGTCGCGCCAGGCCGCGTCTGCGAAGCGCTTGTCGGATGCGTCGGGAGGCGCGATAGGCTCGGCCTTCGCGCCCTGAAGCCGCTGCAGCGTCGCCGCCCACAAATCGACGAACTGGGTCGTCAGCGCCGCCTGCGCGGCGAACGCCCGCTGGGGTTCGGCCATGTAGTATTCGGCCACCCGGCCGATCGATCGCACCATCTCGCCGATGTCGTCGGCGATCGTGGTCTTGATCTCGCCGCTCTCGCGCGGGCGCAAGTATGCCGCCAGCGCCCTGCTGCCCTGTTCGATCGCCTGGGCGATGTTTTGGGCGAGGGCCTCGACGTCGGGCGCGGGAAGCGGGGCGCCCGGGCCCGGCGGCTTGGCCGGGGCTGACCCGGGGGGCGGCGCGGTCGCGGCCGCGCGCTCGGGCCGCGCGGCGGGGGTTGACGCCGCCGCCTCGGCCGGCTTCTGAGGGTTGGGTTGAGGCGGTTCGGCCGGAGCCGGCCCGGTTTGGATTTCGCTTAAGGTTCGCCGCGCCGCTCGGCGAGGCGCCGGCGGCTTAGCTTTCGCCGGGCGGGGCGGGGCGGCCGGCTTCAGCGCCGCGTTTGGAGCCTTGGCCGCCGCCGGCTCAACGCGTCGCCGGGACTTGGCCGGAGGCGCTTTGGCTTCAAGCAACGGGCGAAGCGTCTCGCCTGCGGGCCAGCCCTTTACGGCGTCCGCGGACGGACCTGCCGGCGCCCTTTTCGGCTCGGTTTTCCCCGCTGCCCCGTGCTTGCTCGGACTGGTCTTGGCCATGAAAAGCGTTTCCTGTCGCCTCCGGGCGTGCGGCCCGGTCCCGTTTTGGTCATAATAGGTCACTACCGGTCGGCGGCGCCATCAAGACTTTCGGGAAGAAAAATGTTTTGCACGGTTCGGGCTGGGCGCGACAGACGAGGGCTTGGGCGAGTCGCGGGGGCTGGCCTTCTCGCCCTGGCTGCGCTCGCCGTCTCGTGTCTGGCGAGCGAAGCGCAGCAGCAGGATAATCCCGTCAAGCAGGACGCCACGACTGTCTTGAAGACAGGCGGGTATGTCGTGAAGCAGGGAGCCAAGTTCCTGGGTTTTGCGACCGACGTCGACCCGCCGGCCGACTTTGTCCAGAAGTCGCGCCCGGATCACGATCTCGACTACATTCCCGTCTTCCAACCGCCGCCCGAGCCGGAGCGGCCGGCGTTGGAAGGCGTCAATCTCAAGGCCGTGAAGGGCGAGCTCGACGCCCTCCAGAAGAAGCATGACGCGTTGCGGGCGGCCTATCCGCCGGCCGCCAAGGCGCTCGCGGAAGAGCAGGCGGCGAAGAAAAAACCACAGACGAACGCCCCCAGCGCCCAGCAATAGACGTAGATCCCGTTTGCGGCCCTTAGCCCTCCGATGCTAACAGAGCGGCGGCGCAAGAGCCGACGAAGCGGGAAACGATCCAGGGGCATTTCAGCGAAATGAGCGACTTTCACCGGGTGCGGCGGCTGCCGCCTTATGTCTTCGAGCAGGTCAACAAGCTCAAGGCCAAGGCCCGCGCCGGCGGCGCCGATATTGTCGATCTCGGCATGGGCAACCCCGATCTGTCCGCGCCGCGGCATGTGCTCGACAAGCTGATCGAGACGGTCGGCAAGCCGCGCACCGACCGCTATTCCGCTTCAAAGGGCATCGCCGGCCTCCGCCGGGCTCAGGCGGGCTACTACGCGCGCCGGTTCGGGGTCAAGCTCGATCCCGAGACGCAGGTCGTGGCGACGCTCGGCTCGAAGGAAGGCTTCGCCAACATGGCCCAGGCGATCACCGCGCCTGGCGACGTGGTGCTCGTTCCCAACCCATCCTACCCGATTCACGCCTTCGGCTTCCTGATGGCGGGCGGCGTCATCCGTTCGGCGCCCGCCGAGCCGGGACCCGAGTTCTTCGCCGCGGTCGAGCGCGCGATCGTGCATTCGATCCCGAAGCCGATCGCGGTCGTCGTCTGCTATCCGTCCAACCCGACCGCGATGGTCGCCTCGCTCGATTTCTATAAGGACCTGGTGCTGTTCGCGAAGAAGCACGAGATTTTCGTCCTCTCCGATCTTGCCTACGCCGAGGTCTATTTCGACGGCGAGCCGCCGCCTTCCATCCTCGAGGCGCCGGGCGCTTTCGAGGTCGCGGTCGAGTTCACCTCGATGTCGAAGACTTATTCGATGGCCGGCTGGCGGATCGGCTTCGCGGTCGGCAACGAGCGGCTCTTGGCGGCGCTGGCGCGGGTCAAGTCCTATCTCGACTATGGCGCCTATACGCCGATCCAGGTCGCCGCCGCCGCCGCGCTCAACGGTCCCGACGACTGCGTCCGCGAGATGCGGGCGACCTACAAGCGCCGCCGCGACGTGATGATCGAAAGCTTCGCCGCCGCCGGCTGGCCGATCGCCAAGCCGAGCGCCTCGATGTTCGCCTGGACGCCGGTGCCGGAGCGGTTCCGCCACCTGGGCTCCCTTGAGTTCTCGAAGCTGCTCATCGAGAAGGCGGACGTCGCGGTCGCGCCGGGAATCGGCTTTGGCGAGCATGGCGACGATTTCGTCCGCCTTGCCCTGGTCGAGAACGAGCAGCGGATCCGCCAGGCGGCGCGCGGCGTCAGGCGCTTCTTCGAAAGCGCCGACAAGACCCTGCACAATGTGGTGAAGCTGAAAAAGCACGCGTGAGGCGGAAAGCCGGCTTTCGCCTCAGCTCAGGTCCAGTTCGTCGAGCCTGAGCGCGAACGCCTCCGGCTCAAAGGTCGGCGTGAGCCGGTCGGCGGGGCCGAAGTCGCCCGCGTCGCGATAGCCGTCCGCAGCCGGCTCGCGGAAGACGCGGGTCGTGAGCAGGACCGCGTCGATGACCCAAAGCTCGCGGATGCCGAAACCGGCGTAGAGCGCCACCTTGCGGCCCATGTCGTAGCGCAACGAGGAATCGGCGATCTCGATCACGAGCAACGCGCTGGCGCCAGAGAGTTCAGTCAGGGCGATCGCCCGCGGATAGATGACCACATCCGGCTCGAGATAGGTGTCCTCGCTGAGATGAAAGGTCGTCTCCTGCGCGACCGTGCAATTATCGGGTCGAGCCCGAATCAAGCGGTCGACGAGCGCGATCTTGACCGCTTCGTGGCGGATTCCCTTCGGCGACATCGGAACCAATTCCCCCCCGATCAGCTCGACGCGCTCGTCCTCCTCCATCACCCCAGCCGCGACCATCGCCTCGACCTCGGCGACGGTGAAGCGCCGGCGGGGCAGGCCCTCCGCTGCGGTCGTAACCCGGGCGGCCGATCCCATGAGTGGAGCCCTCCTCTCTGACCGGCGGCGAAGCCGCGAGGCAAATCTATCACAGGCTCAAAAGCGCGTCCCGTCTCAGGCGACGCGCAAGCCCTTCCGCTCGCCTCCGAGACCGCGTTGCATCGTCCGGCAGTACCAGTCGACGAATTGCATGACCCCGCCTTCGTGGTCGGGCGCGTAGGGGCCGGGCTCGTAGGCGGGAGAGCGAATGCCGATCTGGTTTTCTTCGACGACACGGCGATCCTGATCGTTGGTCGCAAGCCACACGTGCGTGAGCTCCTCGACCGAATAGTCCTTGCCCTCGACGGCGTCCTTGTGAACCAGCCATTTCGTCCTGACCTGGGTCTGCATCGGACCGATCGGCAGCACCTGGAAACTGACCGCGTGATCGCCGAGCACGTGATTCCAGGTCGATGGATAATGGAAGATCAGCAGCGATCCGATATTCGGCTCGGCGACGTCGTCGCAGAGCGGCCGATTGACCGCCGCCCGGCCCGACATCGTGTAGCTGACCGCCTTATCCACGAGCGGGACCCGGCTGGTCCGGTATTGTCCAGATTCAGAGAGCAGGAAGGCGCTCGGCAGCCCTGCCGCCTCGCATCTCTCCCAATGCGCCGTCATCTCCGGGTCGCCGATGACATCGCCGAGTCCCGACACGGTCGGCCGCTCGGGGAACGTCCGCAAGAGCTCGGGATGGTTCGCAGCACAGTGATAGCATTCGCGGTTGTTTTCCCACACCAGCTTCCAGTTGCCGTTTTCGACAATCGTGCTCTCGAAAGCGATCCTGGCGTCGGCGAGCCGGTGGGGCGCCGCATAGCTCTCGAGCTGGGCCCGAAACGGCTCGAAGCTCGGCGCAACCGGCGCGACGCAGACGAAGATGTAGCCGCCGGCGCTCTCGCAGCGCACCGGCTTCAGGCCAAATTGCGCCTTGTCGATCCTGCCCTCCTGATGGCGGGCGCGGATGAGGCTGCCGTCGAGATCGTAGGTCCATTGATGATAGGGGCAGACGAGCCGCTTCGCCGCGCCCTTGGCGGCGGAGCAGATGCGCGAGCCGCGATGCCGGCAGGTGTTGTGGAGGGCGCGGATAGCCCCGTCGCGGCCGCGGAGCACGATGATCGGGTAGTCGCCGATCTGCAGGGTGAAGTAGTCGCCCGGCGCCGGGATCTCGCAATCGTGGCCGGCGAACAGCCAGTCGCGGTAGAAGATGGTTTCGAGATCGAGGCGGTGGAACTCGGGGTCGGTATAGAATTTCCGGTCTAGGCTCATGCCGGGGCGCCGAGCCTCGAGTTCGGCGAGCATGACGTCAGTCGTGTTCATGTCAGCATCCGGGATAGGGAGAGGGCGGAAATCGTATTGCCCTCGCGGGCCCGCGGCCGCCTCGCCAAGGAAGCGGCCGCTCTCGCGAGGCGTCAGCCTCCCCCGGCGGTATTGACCTCAAGCTCGTCGTAGCCCTTGAGGTTGTAGAAGACCACTGAGCCCAGCCAGCTCAAGACAAATATTCCGATGATGACATAACCGAGGACGCCGAAATTGTCGTTGATGGCCCCAATCGCGCCCCAGAAGCCGCCGCCATCGGTCAGGCCGAGTTGGTCGCCGATCAGGTTCAGGGTTTCAAGCCCGCCGATCAGGACCGCTACGATGACCGAAACCGCCGTTATCGTCATGTTGTAATAGAGCTTGCGGATCGGCTTCATGAACGCCCAGCCATAGGCGCCGAGCATCAAAACGCCATCGGTGGTGTCGATTAGCGACATTCCTGCGGTAAACAGAGCCGGGAAGACCATGATCGAGCTGAGCGACATGCCGTTGGCCGCCTGAGCGGACGAAATGCCGAAGAGCGCCACCTCGGTCGCGGTGTCGAAGCCGAGCCCGAACAGGAACCCGATCGCCAGCATATGCCAGCTTTTGGTGACGATCCGAAACAGCGGACGAAAGATGCGCGACAGGAACCCGCGCTTGTTGAGCAGGATGTCGAAATCCTCCTCCACGAACGGGTCACCTCGTTTGACCGCCTGGAAGGTTCGGTAGACGGAGACAAGGACCAGGATATTGATGAAGGCGATCGCGAAGAGGAACAAAGCCGATGCGCTCGTGCCGATGATGCCGCCGACCGCCTTCAGCGAATCGAAGCGCGAGGTCAGCGCCGCCGCCGCGAACGCAACGCCGACCGACAACAGCACAACGACGAGCGAATGACCGAGCGAAAAGAAGAACCCGACGCCGACCGGCCGCTGGCCCTGCTGCATCAGCTTGCGCGTCACGTTGTCGATCGCCGCGATATGATCGGCGTCGACCGCGTGCCGGAGGCCAAAGGTATAGGCGAGCAGCGCCGTGCCCAGGAGGACCGGCTGATTGCCGAGGGCCACAAGCGCCCAGAGCCAGATAAGGATGTTGCCGCCGATCAGGACAGAATAGATGGCGATCAATCGGCGGCGGAGATCAGGTCCGCCTTCGTTGAGTACAGTTGAGACGATTCCAGGCATGGCGCCCTCGCATGCTGCTTGAGGAAAACAGCGCGATCGCGGGGCGCGCCCCTTGAGTTACAGACCATCGGTTCACCTCGCCCGAGATCGGCTGCACGAGCGATGGCAGGTCTCCTGGCTCGCGGGTCAACGACGGACGCCGATCTTCCCGGTTTCCCAGTGATCATGGACTGGCGTCGTCTCGCCGCTTACAGTTGCGGGGGCAGCCACGGCCTCGGCCTTTTGGGCCTGCACCGTGTTCCCTTTTGATCCCCGAAGGGAACCATCGCTGGCGACGCTATCGGAGTCGGGGCGCGGGCGCAAGCGAAGTCAAGGATGCGTGCGAAGCACGCACCTCGTCGCCCCGGACGATCCTGGCGCGCCTTGACGGCTCGCGCGGACGGTTTCACGATTGCGGCCATGAAAACCGCGCCGCGAAAATTCGAGCTCACGGCGGACATCCTGCTCAGGGCCTATTCGATCGGCGTCTTTCCGATGGCCGAAAGCCGAGACGCGAAGGAATTGTTCTGGGTCGAACCGCACGAACGCGGAATCTTCCCGCTCGACGGCCTGATTGTCTCGCGCAGCCTCGCCAAGGCGGTGCGGTCGGATCGCTACCGGATCGTCGCCGACTGCGCGTTCGAAGCGGTGGTGCGAGCCTGCGCCGAGCGCGAGAAGACCTGGATCAACGATGAGATCGTGCGCCTCTATTGCGAATTGTTTGCGGCCGGTCACGCCCACTCTCTCGAGGCCTACGAGGGCCGGAACCTGGTCGGCGGCCTTTACGGCGTGAGCCTGCGCGGCGCCTTCTTCGGCGAGAGCATGTTCCACCGCGCCCGCGACGCCTCGAAGGTCGCGCTCGTCCATCTGTTCGCGCGGCTGAGGATCGGCGGGTTCCGACTGCTCGACGCGCAATTCTCGACCGAGCACCTGGCGAGCCTTGGCGCAGCTGAGATTTCGCGCGAGGCGTTCCGTCTTCGGCTTGCGGACGCGCTCGAGATCGAGGCGAATTTCGGCGCGTGGCCGGCGACGGCCGCGATGCGCGGCGCCGAGGCGCTCGCCCATGCCCGCGGCGACGGCACGGAAGTTGCGACAGGAGAATCACCAACGCAGAGCGTCGTTCGGGCCTGACGGCGCAAGCGAAAAAGGTTTGGGCAGGCGGAATGACGGCGTTCGACGAGATGGGAATTGCCGGCGGTCCGACGAGGCCGCTCTATTGCGAGGTCGCGCGCTGGCTCAACGAAACGCCGCCCGAACTCCTCGCCTCTCGCCGGGCCCAGGCCGAATACATGTTCCGGCGCATCGGGATCACCTTCGGCGTCTACGGCGATAAGGACGCCGCCGAGCGGCTGATCCCCTTCGACATCGTTCCGCGCCTTATTTCGCGCGCCGAGTGGCGCAAGCTCGAGGCCGGCCTCGCCCAGCGGGCGAAAGCGCTCAACCTCTTCCTCAAGGACGTTTACGGGCCGCGCGCGATCCTCAAGGAGACGATCGTCCCGCAAGAATTGATCGTACGCAATCCGTTCTATCGGCCGGAGATGATCGGCCAGCGCGCGCCGCACGACATCTGGGTCCATATCGCCGGCATCGACATCGTGCGGGTGGACGACGAGGAGTTCTACGTCCTCGAGGACAACGCCCGCACGCCCTCGGGCGTCTCTTACATGCTGGAAAACCGTGAAGTGACGATGCGGCTCCTGCCCGACCTCTTCGCCCGCCACAGCGTCGCCCCGGTCGACGACTATCCCGATCAACTGCTCGCCTGCCTGCGCTCGGTCGCGCCGCGTCTCAACGGCGGCGAGGCGACGATTGTGATTCTCACTCCGGGCGCGTTCAATTCGGCCTATTACGAGCATTCGTTCCTCGCCGACAAGCTCGGGGTCGAATTGGTCGAGGGCCGGGATCTGTTCGTCGACGACGACCAGGTGTTCATGCGCACCACCCTCGGGCCGCGCCGGGTCGATGTCATCTACCGACGGGTCGACGACGATTTCCTCGATCCGCTCATCTTCAATCCCGCCTCGGTTCTGGGCGTGCCGGGACTCGTCGGCGCCTATTTGGCTGGCAATGTGACGATCGCAAATGCAATCGGCACGGGAATCGCCGACGACAAGGCGATCTACAGCTATATACCGGACCTGATCCGGTTCTATCTTTCCGAAGAGCCGCTGCTCAAGAACGTGCCGACCTACCGGTGCCGCGAGCCGGCGTCGCTCAAATACGTGATGGAGCGGCTCGACCAGCTGGTGGTCAAGGAGGTTAACGGATCGGGCGGCTACGGCATGCTGGTCGGCCCGCACGCCAGCGCCGCCCAGCGCGAGCAGTTCGGGGCCAAGATCCTGGCCGATCCGAACAATTACATCGCCCAGCCGACGCTCGCGCTGTCGACCTGTCCGGCCTCGTTCGAGAACGGAGTCTCGCCGCGCCATGTCGACTTGCGGCCGTTCGTGCTTTCCGGCGCGGATGGGGTGCGCATCGTGCCGGGCGGCCTCACCCGCGTGGCGCTGAAAGAGGGTTCGCTGGTCGTCAATTCGAGCCAGGGCGGAGGCACCAAGGACACCTGGATCGTCGACGACGGCGAAGGCCAGGCCTGACAGAGATGCTCGCGCGGACCGCCGACAACCTGTTCTGGCTCGCCCGCTCGATGGAGCGGGCGGACTTCATCGCCCGTACGATCGAGGCGACGCTTCGGCTCGAATATCTGCCGAAGTCCGACAGCGACAAGGTCGGCGAATGGGAGGGCGCGCTCAACGCCGCCGGCGCCTATGACAGCTTCGTCGAGAAACACGGCGAGCTCGACGAGGAGGCGGCGATCGAATACCTGACCTTCGACCTCGCAAACGCGTCGTCGATCCGCAACTGCCTCGAGAACGCGCGCGCCGCCGGACGCGCCGTGCGCACCGCGCTCACCGCCGAGACCTGGACCGCGATCAACGACGCCTGGCTCCAGCTCAAGCGGTTCGAGACGAGCCGGACCCGCAACCGCACGCTCGACCGCGAAGAGCTCACGCGCTTCCTCGACTATGTGAAAAAGGCCTCGCTCGATTTCGATGGCTCGTGCTACCGCACGATGCTGCGCAACGACGCGTACTGGTTCAACCGGCTCGGCATTTTCGTCGAGCGCGCCGACAACACCGCGCGCCTGCTCGACGTCAAATATCACCTGCTCCTGCCCTCGACCGAGACGGTCGGCGGCCCGCTCGACTATTTCCAGTGGGTCGCGATCCTGCGCGCGGTCTCCGCGGCGACCGCCTATCACTGGGTCTATCGCGACCGGGTGAAGCCGTGGCTTATCGCCGACCTGCTCATCCTCAAGCCGGCGATGCCGCGCTCGCTGATCTCCTGCTACGAGAGCATCGACCGCGCGCTCGATTCGCTCGCCCGCGAGGATGGGCGCTCCGGGCTCGCCCAGCGGCAGGCGCGGGCGATGTACGCCAGGCTCGAGCGTTCGAGCATGACCGAGATCTTCCAGGGCGGGCTGCACGAGTTCATCACCGAATTCATCGAGGACAACGCGCGCCTCTCGACCACGATCTCCGAACAATACCTCTTCACTTGAGAAAGGCCGCGCCGGTCCCGACATGCGGATCAGGGTTTCGCACGAGATCATCCACCATTTCGCCCCGCCGGCCCGCACGGTCAACCAGATCCTGCGGCTGACGCCGCTTTCCTTCGACAGCCAGTACGTGCTGCGCTGGCGGATCGACATCGACGCCGACGGCGCTTTGCGCGACACCGAGGACGCGCACGGCAACGCCGTCACCTCATTCTCCCATCATGGCGTCATCGATCGCCTGACGATCGCCGCCGCCGGCGAGGTCGAGACCGGGGACGCGGCGGGCGTGGTCAGGGGCGCCGTCGAACCGCTGCCGGCGCAGATGTATCTGCGCGAAAGCCCGCTCGCCCATGCTAACGGAGCGCTGCGCGGCTTCTCGGCCGAGGCGACCGAGGGCGCCGCCGACCCTCTCGACTCGATGCACCGGCTGATGAGCGCGCTCAACGAGGCGATCGCCTATCACGCGGACGAGAGCGACGCCGCCGGAAGCGCGGTCGAAGCCTTTGCGCTCCGGCGTGGGCGGGGGCGCGACTTCGCCCATATCTTTATCGCCTGCGCGCGCTTTCTCGGCGTTCCGGCGCGCTTCGTCTCCGGCTATCGCGTCGCGGGCGAAGGGTCCGAGCCCGCAGGCGCGCACGCATGGGCGGAGGCTCATGTGCCCGATCTGGGCTGGGTCGCCTTCGACGCGACGGCGCCGATCTGCCCCGACGAGCGCTATATCCGGGTCGCCGTCGGCTTCGACGGCCAGGACGGCGCGATGACCCGTTCCGCCCACAGCGGCGGCGGCGAGGAGAAGGTCGAGACCGCGATCCGCGTCGAGCAGGCCGGCGCCCAGAGCCAGGCGTGAGCGGGGTCGTTCCCAAGAGCGGGAGCCTCTTTGCAGATGTTCCGGCGCGGCTCGAGGAAGAGGAAATCGCCGTCCTGGCCGAATTGCCCGGCGCGCGCATCGAGCGGATCGTCTCGACCGGGCAGGCGAGCCCGGAGGGCTTCTGGTACGACCAGGACTGGACGGAATTCGTCGTCGTCGCGAGCGGGTCGGCAGGACTTCGGATCGAAGGCGAAGCCGCGGCGCGAATCCTTGGCCCCGGCGACTGGCTTCAAATCCCGCCGCACGTGCGCCATCGGGTGGACTGGACCGACGCCGACGAACCAACGGTGTGGCTCGCGGTGCACGCGCGATGAGAGCGCTCTCGGCGGCCGCGTCTCGACAGCCCGCAAGTCCTCGGGCACTCTGAGTTTCCCGGCGCGGGCCGGACGAAAAAGCGGCGAGGGTGGAGCCTCGCGTTGGGGAGGGAGCGCTGTATCCAGGCCAGCACGCCATCACGCGCGCCGATCAGCCGGCCGTCATCATGGCCGGGTCCGGCGAAGCGATCGGCTATCGCGAGCTCGAAGCGAGAGCCAACCGGCTGGCCCATCTGTTGCGCGCGGCCGGCCTTGAGCGGCTCGATCACTATGCGATCTTCATGGAGAACCATCCGCGGCTGATCGAGTGCTGCGCGGCGGGCGAGCGCTCGGGGCTCTACTACACCTGCGTCAATTCGTACCTGACCGCGCCCGAGCTCGCCTATATCGTCAGTAACAGCCTGGCGAAGGTCCTCGTCACCTCTCAGGCGAAGCGCGAGGTCGCGCTCGCGGCGCTCCCCGACTGCCCAGAAGTTACGCTCTGTCTCGTCGTCGACGGGCCGGGCGAGGGGACGCGGGTCAGGAATCTCGCCGAGGCGACGGCCGATTGTCCCTCAACGCCGATCCCCGACGAGTCGCTTGGCGCGGCGATGCTCTATTCGTCCGGCACGACCGGAAGGCCAAAGGGGGTGCTGCGGCCGCTGCCCGACCGGTCGCCGGCCGAGCCCCTGTCGCCGATCGCCGCGCGGCTCAACTTATGGAAGTTTCGCGAAGGCCAGATCTACCTTTCGCCCGCGCCGCTCTATCACTCGGCCCCGCTGGCCGGCGTCGGCGGCACGATCCGGCGCGGCGGGACCGCCGTCGTCATGGAGCGGTTCGACGCCGAGCGCTTCCTTGCGCTGGTTGAGCAATATCGCGTCACCCATGCCCAGCTCGTGCCGACCATGTTCTCGCGGATGCTGAAGCTGCCTGAAGCGGCGCGGCGGGCTTACGATCTGTCTTCGCTCGAGGTCGCCATCCACGCCGCGGCGCCCTGTCCGATACCGGTCAAGCGGGCGATGATCGACTGGTGGGGGCCGATCATCCTCGAATATTACAGCGCCACCGAAGCGATGGGTATGACGCTCTGCGACAGCGCCGAATGGCTGGCCCATCCGGGCACGGTTGGCAGGCCGGTCTACGGCGAGCTTCACATCCTCGACGCCGCGATGCGCGAGGTTCCCGTCGGCGAGACCGGCAAGATCTGGTTCAAGACCGCTTCGCCGTTCGAATATTTCAACGATCCAGTCAAGACCGCCGAGGCGAACTCCCCCGACCGCACAATGAGCACGCTCGGGGACATCGGCCACGTCGACGCGGACGGATATGTCTACCTGACCGACCGCGCCTCGTTCATGATCATCTCGGGCGGCGTCAACATCTATCCGCAGGAATGCGAGAACCTCCTCGCCACCCATCCCAAGGTCGCCGACGCGGCGGTGTTCGGCGTCCCCAACCCCGAAATGGGCGAGGAGGTGAAAGCCGTGGTGCAGCTCGCTCCGGGCTTCGATCCAGGCCCGGACATCGAGGCCGAACTCATCGCCTTCTGCCGCGCCAGTCTCGCCCATTTGAAATGCCCGCGCTCGATTGATTTCGCCGCCGAGCTGCCGCGCCTGCCGACCGGCAAGCTCATGAAGGCCGCGCTGCGCGAACGCTACTGGAAGGGCCACGAGAGCCGCATTTTGTGAACGGGATGCTGCGCTGTTGCGCGCGGGCAAAACCGGCTATGGCCCCGGCGCAAATGCGGCGAGCACGTTGCCCGGCCTTTTGCCGTAGACGCCATAGCCGGCGTTGACGAAAATCATGCCCCCGGCGACCGTAGGGCCGGCGGCGTCGAGCGCGCCTCCGCTGGCCGCAACGTCGTTGACGGTCTTGAACGGCCTCGCCATGTCGTAATCCCAAAGGATGCGCCCGTCGGCGACCGAATAGGCGCGGATGTGGCCGTCGTCCGAGCCCGACAGCACGAAGTCCGGGGTCGCGGTGACTGCCGCCGACTGCGCGGGGCTGCAATCGGGAGAGGTTCCGCAGGCGTTCGCGGGCGGCGCGCGCCACAGAACCGCGCCGTCTGCGGCGGCGAGAGCGATGAGCCCGCCCCCTGCCTCGGGATCGGGGCCATACGGCTGCCCCGGAGCGGGAGCGCGGGTTCTGATGTCCGAGACAGCGACGAACACCGCCTTGCCGTCGGTCGCTGTTCCCCACTGAACCCCGCCAAGGCGGCCGCCGTCCCCGACGCGCCGACTCCAGACGATCCGGCCGCTGTCGTCCGGGTCGAGCCCCCAGACCATGCCGGACTTCTGCCCGACGGCGAGCACGCGCTTTCCTCCGTCGAGCGCGATCAGGTTCGGCGACGAGCCAATATCCTGATCTGGCCCATGCGGCTCGGGACAGTTCGCCTGGTCGGCGGAGTCGCAGGCGGTGTTCCAGACGTCGCCGGCGAGCAGCTGTTTCGACCAAACGACGCTGCCGTCGTCGAGTTTGAGTGCGAGAACCGCGTCGCTGGTGTCGGTCGCGGGAGCCGAATGGTTGTCGCCGGTCCCGACATAGAGAACCCGCCGTTTCGCGTCGATGGTCGGCGCCGACCATACCGACGCGCCGGAGGGGCCGTAGAGTTGCGTCCCGATGGCGTTCCGCCCTTGCGGCCCGGCCTTCGCGGTCGTGTATGTCTTCCAGACCACCTCTCCGGTCGCGGCGTCGAGCGCGACGATAGCCCCTCTGCCTTTGCAGCATCCGTAAGCAGGATCGCCGGGGCCGGAGCCGTCGCCATTCGCGATCGGAACATAAAGTCTGTTCTCGAACAGGACCGGTGCGCCGGTGATCACCGCGCCGGCCTCGTCATCGGGCGTCACTTTCCAGATGGTTTCGCCGGTCGCGGCGTCGACGGAATAGGCGTGCCCGCGGCGGTCGCCGAACAGGGCGACGATCCGTCCGCCGACGCGCGCGATCGTGATCGCGGTCCTCACGCCCCCGACTGCGGGGTAGTCCCAGTAAGTGCAGCCAGTCTCTTGGTCGAGGGCGTAGACGTGACCATTCTGCCCGCCGATGAAAACGCGGCCCGCCGCGACCGTCGGCTGGCCGAACATCAGGATCGCACCCGGGACGCCGAACGCCCACTTGAGCTCGAGCCGCGGCAGATCGCCGGCGGCCAGTCCTGGGTCAGGCTGGAACCGCGAGTTTTCGACATCCGCGCCCCAGCCGTTGAACGTGGGCCCGTCGAGCGAAAGCGGCGGCGGGGCGGCGGCGCATCTCCCCGCCATCGGCGTCTCGGCGCTGACCTTGCGGCCGGTCAAATATTCGGCGAGAGCCGCGCGTTGGTCATCGGTGAGGCCCGAGCCTTGCTCCTTCATCAGGCCGTGGGTGAGAGAATCGGCAATGAAGCTCGGGGACATCGCGCTCAACGCGGCCTGCGTCGGCGCGCGCTGAGCCGGGTCGGCGTGGCAGGCTGCGCAGCGTTGCCCGAACAGCGCCGCTGCAGCGCCAGCGTCGGAGGGTTGAGCCTTCGCCGAGTCCGGCCGCAGCGCGAAGCCGAGGATCGCCGCCGCGGCGAGCAGGAACGGACGGCTTCGCAGTTCATCGCGCAATCGCATGGGGCGCAATGCCTGACCGGCGCGGAGGAGGCTGTCAATCTCGCGCCGCCTCGGTCGCATCATGTCGGCGGGGCGTTGCGCATCGAGGCGCTGGGGACGCCGAACAGGCCTCCATAGGGTTGAGCGAATCTCGAACCAAGTTCACGGCGCGCCGGCGGCCTTCGGAGCAAACGCTTTTTTCACTTGGTTGAGCCCGTCGTCGATGATCTTCTCGGCTTTCTTCGCCAGAACCTCCGCCAGGAAAGGTCCGCCCACGCGGTCAGCGCCGAACATCGCCACATGAGCGAACCAGCCAGAGTCGAGGTTAAGGTCTTGCGTCACGCGGCGGAGATCGACGTCGATCAGCGTCGCGATCACCTTCTTGGCTCGCGCATCTATCTTGGCCGCGAGCGCAACGCGGTCGACATCGTCCGGCTTCGGCATATCCCCCGCCGGGATTTCGATCGGCGTCAGCAGGCGGTCGACAAGCGGGATGATGGGGAACCCCAACGTCGTCTTCGGACCGTCGACGGTTTCGGCGAACCTCTTCTTGCTGAGCTTCTTCTCGTCGCCTGCTGTCAGCGTCGCCGTCTGGTTGTCGGCGTTGCGCACGTGCCAGCGATCGCCGTTGATGGCGACGCCCTTGAAGAGGCGATCGTTGGTCTCCGGCAGCCCGAAGTTCCAGCGTAAGAAGGCCTGGGCGTTGCGTCGGCCGAGTAGGTAGTCGTGCCGCCGGAACGACTCATGCAGAAAACCGCCGAAGCCGCCGAGCACGCCGCACGCGATCGGGAACTGTTTGGCTTCGGCCGAGCCGTTCCCGATTCGGGTTGGCGAGATCATGAAGCGTGAGAAACAGGTGTCGCTCGCCGCGAGCTGCAATTCCTCAGGCTTGAATCGCGCCTGGTCGATAAGCGCGGAAAGAAGCCGTTGCAGCACGTGCACGAGCAGATCGTCGTCGTCTCTCGGAGGAACTGCGGCGAAATTCGGGAACGGCGCAATGAGCAGCACGGCCCTGTCGGCGTCGTCGCCGCCGCGCTCGTTGTGAATCGCCGCGCTCCCGGAGAGATATCGCCGCGCCAGTTCGAGCGGCGCATTGTCGATGACGCCTCCATCCACCGAGACAAACGAATAGGGCGCCACGTCGTCAAAGCAGTTGTCGGGCGCGACGGGGCAGAACTTCTGCGTCACCTGGTCTTGGTAGCCGAAGGTCTGGGCGGCGCGGTAGAACGCCGTATCGGCGCGCGTGATGATGCGAGGAGCGAGGCCGACGGGAAAAGCGCCCGTCGCCAGCGCCGTCCTGCGGTAAACATCCCATTCCTTCTGACCGAGGTTGGTGACGTCGAGCGCCGTCCCGCCCGGCTCTGCGTTTGGCGCCAGCGCGGACGCCTTGCCGACCGCGAAGTCGAAATAGTCGCCATGGTTGAGCATGCCGTAGGTTTCATCCGTGTCCGTCCCGAATAGTCGGAACGAATAGGGAGCGCCGCGCAGGTTGGTGAGCGTCAGCCGCACGCGCAGCGAAGGGTCGTCATCCCTTCCGATCCACGCGCGGTCGCGATCACCACCCATATTGAAAGCCTCGCCGACGATCTGATCGAGCACATCGCAGCACAGCACTGATTTGAGTCCCTGAACCCCCGGACCGTCCAGGTCGGATGTCTCAAGCAGCCGGTCGAGGCAAATGTCGCTGACCCAGCTGGAGTACAGCCGGTTCTGCTCTGGCGGCGGCGCCGGCTTGCCCGGCCAGACATGGGCGAGGTTATGGAAGGCATGCAGCGCGCAGATCGCCGAGGTCATGCCGCCGGCCGAGGCGCCGGACATGATCGGAACCCGCACATCGTGGGTCGGGCCGTCCCAGCCTGGTTTGCGCTTCTCTTCATTGTAGGCGTCGAGCGCTTCGAAGAGGAAATCTACGACGCCCGCGGTATAGGCTCCTGCGGATATGGCGCCGGCCATGACGAGGCCCAGCTCGAACGTGCGATCCGAGGTCATGGAAATCTCCGCTGCTCAAATTTTGTAAGTCAAAAACAGCCGCTAAGCGGCGCGCCAAGCTAACATCCTCTCGAACGAAGCGGAACAGGCGCTCACCGCATCATATCGGCGAGGGCGTTGCGCATCGAGGCGCTGGGGACGCCGAACAGGCCTCCATAGGGCTCGTCCATGTCGAGGATCACGAAAACGATGACGCTGACCGAGAGCGCGCAAAGCGCAATCACGGTCAGGACCATCGGGTTCGGCGGCGCGGTCAGGCAAAACGTGCCGAACAGGAGCGCAAGCCAGAACACGAGCACCCAGTAAAAGGGCGCCGAGATTGAGCCGCGCGCGCCCTCGATCACCTTCCAGCGCGCCCTGACCAGATCGTGGAAGTCCACGAGGCAGCCGGAGAGGATGTTCTTGTGCAGCTCGTCGGCCGGCTCAAGCGAGCGGGTCTTGAGGCCGATGTCGTTGACGATGTTGGATAGGACCGGCACTTCGCCGGTCAGCGGCATGTCGGCGGTGTCGGGATATTTGACGCCCTTCGGCGGCGGCTCGTCTGGCCAGGTGCTGGCGATGACCGCGGCGGCGTAGCTGCGCAGATCGGCGCGCATGGGCGCCGTCTCGGGCCCATAGTCGCGCAGGCAACGGTCCATCTGGGCGAGCTCGGCGGCGTATTCGCCGCGCGCGTCATAGGCCGCATCGAATCCCGCCTTGACCGAGGTGGTCAACAGGCCAAGCACGATCGCGGTGAACGTGACCAGAAGCGTGATCGCAAGCTGCACCAGCGCCATCGATTGCGCTGATCGATGCCGTTCCGGCAGGCGGAAGTGGGCAAAAAAGCCGAGTGCGGAGCTCGCGCACAGGATCAGAAAGAGAAGCACCGAATAGATGGGATTCTGCATGCGGCGCCCGGCGGTTCGAGAATCGCCGTAATGCTTCAACGGCAAGCGGCCGCGCGCAAGCCCAACCTTGGCGCTGGTCCGGCCACGCGCCGGTCACGCCGCCCGCCGAGCCGGGCTCCGCCGGCCAGAAGCGCGTCCGGTCAGGCGCTTGCGGCCGTCCGGCGACGGGCGCGCCAGCCCGCGAATCCGAACCCGGCGAAGCCGATGAGCATCATCGCCCAGGTCGAGGGCTCCGGCGCGACCAGCGCGTAGGCAAGATCGGCCGCAAGCAGATGCCCGCCCTCGGTCGGGTGCAGTCCATCAAAGAACAGATAGGTGTCCTGGAACGAGGGGCTCCCCGACAGGCAGGCCGACGAATCGATGCACGGCTCGGTGACGTTAGTGAAGCCATACCGCTGGGGATCGTTGACAACGTCGCCGAGCAGATCGTAGGTGTCCAGGGTGAAGACCTTGAGCGGATCGACGCCGGTTTCGAATGGCGCGAGATCGGAGAGCAGGGTCGAGTTGAACAGTTGGGCAAGCGAGTCGGCGAGGGTCTCCGCCCCCGTTCCCAGCGCTTCAACCTCTGGGGTCAGGCCGAGCTGGGGCACCTCGTAATAGAGGAGGCTGCGCGCCCCGTCGGTATGCAGCGTCTCGACCTCGGCCGCGGCATTGTTCGCGGCGGCCGTGATCGCGTTCATCGCGGCGGTCTGAGACTCGCCGAGCACGCCCAATATGTCGTCCGCGCCGATGTCGAGGGTGAAAAGGGCGCCGTTCAGCGTCGCAGGGGTCAACTTCTCGAGTGCGACGTACGCCTCGAATTCGTCGACCTCGAGGCCGAGGTCGGCGGTCGTTGCGCCGCCGACCGCAAAATCGGTTCCTCCGCTGAGGCTGGGCTCCAGCGTACCGAGGCCGAGTTCCTGGGACAGGTCTTCGACCCAAGTCGGCCCATTGCTGAAATGGCCGCCGACATAGGGAAACACCGGAGTCGAATGTCCCGAGGCGATATAAGCGTTGCCCGCGTCGGACAGGCTGTCGCCGAAAGCGAAGAGCGCGGTATAGGCCGACGCCGGTCCGGTGTTTAAGGCAAGATACGCTGAGACGACTGCAGCCGCCACGCTCCCTTTCATGGTCTATCCTCCCCGCTCGAGATGATAGACCCTATTCTTGACGTCAGCTTTCGACAAGCGGCGTCGTCGCAATTGATAAATACTAGATGTTACTGTGAGACCGGAGCGGTCAACCTACGCCGCGTCGCGGGGAAACTGCGTCTGGGCGATGTGGCTGTACGTGCGCCCTTGCGCGAGGAGCTCGACATGCCGGCCGCGTTCGACAATCCGGCCGCGGTCGATGACGCAGATTTCGTCGGCCTGCGCCACCGTCGAGAGGCGGTGGGCGATGACGATGGTGGTCCGGCCCTCGCAGAGGGTGCGCAGCGCCTTCTGGATAGCCTGCTCGGATTCGGAATCGAGCGCCGAAGTCGCTTCGTCGAGCAGGATGATCGGCGCGTCCTTGAGGAAGGCGCGGGCGATCGCGATGCGCTGGCGCTGGCCGCCGGAAAGCTGGAGGCCCTGCTCGCCGCAGGGCGAACCGTAGCCGCCCTCGAAGGTCACGATGAAATCATGGGCGTAGGCCGCCTTGGCGGCGGCGACGATCTCCTCCTCGCTTGCGTCCGGCCGACCCATGGCGATGTTGTCGCGGATCGAGCCCTTGAACAGGAAATTATCCTGCGCGACATAGGCGATCTGGCGTCGGAGCGAGGTGAGCCCGACGGTCGCAATGTCGACGCCGTCGCACAGGATCTGCCCCGACCCGATCTCGTAGAGGCGCAGGATGAGGTTCATCACCGTCGTTTTGCCGCCGCCCGAACGGCCGACCAGCGCCGTCGTCCGGCCTGCTTCGGCGACGAAGCTGATGGCGTGCAGGACTGTCTCGCCGGGCCGGTAGGCGAAAGTCACGTCGCGAAACTCGATTCGGCCAGCGTGGACCTCGAGCTCGCGCGCGTTCGGCGCGTCTTCCTCGTAATCGTGCTCGTCGAGGAATTTATAGAGCAGGTTGACGCCGAAAAGGCTGGTCGAGACGTCGACATGCAGCCGCGCCACCCGCTTCATCGGCTCATAAAGCATGATCACCGAAGTGATGAACGAGAACAGGTTGCCAGGCGAATTGCCGCGGATGATCACGGAATAGCCGCTGTACAGCACGACCGCGGCGATGGCGAAGCCGCCCAGCGTCTCCATGATCGGGCTCGTGCGTGAACTCACTCGCGCGAGCTTGTTCGAGGCCCTCTCGAAGCCGGTGATGGCTTTGTCCTGCCGCGCGCGCATGAAGTCTTCGAGAGTGAAAGCCTTGACGATGCGGATGCCCTGCACAGTCTCGGCGAGCGACTCCATCATCTGCAACGCGCCCTGGAACTCGGTCGCCATGATGCCGCGCACGCGCACGCCGATCTTGCGCACGCCGACCGCGGCGAGCGGCACGAACATCAGCGCCAGGAGCGCCAGCAGGGGATCTGTCGCCAGCATCACGATGACGAGCCCGACGATGGTCAGCGCGTCGCGCGAGAAGGTGGTGATGAGGACATTGAGCACGCTGCTCGCCGACTGCGAGATGAACGACTGGCGGGCGATGAATTCCGAGGAATGCGACCGGCTGTAATAACTGACCTTCATCCGCAGCATCTGGTCGAAGATGCGCCGCTGGATGTCGGCGACGATCGCGTTGCCGACCCGCGACATGACGACCTGCTGGCCGTAGGTGGCGAGGCCCTTGACCGTATAGATGATCATGATCGCGGCCGTGATCTCCGACAGCGCGGTCAGGTTGCGGCCGACGAAGACCTGGTCGACGACCCGCCCGATGATCCATGCCGACAGCGACGTGGTGAGCGCGATCAGGCCCATCATCGCGAATGCGAAGAGATAGCCCTTCCAGTGCCTGGCGCCTTGGTCGGCCAGCAGCCGGCGCAGCAGGGTATTCGAGGGCGAATTGAGCAAGGAGCTCACGCGCTCGCGGGCGTAACGCCAAACCGACAATGCTTCAGTCCCTCGCGCCCGCCGGCCGTCGGCCCGCTTCCCGTTCGCTGACGCTGAACGGCGCCGCGCCCTCCATATCATCGGCGGCGGTTTTATGGAAATCGCCGGCCGGCGCGGCGGATCAGGGCTTCTTGCCGCCGTCCTTCTCCTCCCTGACCGCGGCATGATACCTGCGCTTGATGGCCGCGAGGTTAACCGACGGCGGCGGATAGGCGAGCTTCAGATCCGCCATCGCGTCGGCCATGATCTGCGACACTGCCAGATTGCGGAACCACTTGTGATTCGCGGGGATCACGAACCACGGCGCATCTCGCGTGCTGGTGACGCGAATGGCGTCCTCAAACGCCTCGATATAGTCGTCCCACAACTCGCGCTCGGCATAGTCAGCCTCGCTGATCTTCCAGTTATGATTCGGATCATCGAGGCGTTCTGCGAATCGCTTGAGCTGCTCTTCCTTGCTGATATGCAGGAAGAATTTGAGGATCGTGGTTCCGTTCTCGGCGAGCAGGGCCTCGAAATCGCGGATATTCCGGTAGCGGCGGGTCCAGGTCGCCTTGTCGATCATATTATGGACTCGCGTCACCAGCACGTCTTCGTAATGCGAACGGTTGAAAATGGCGATGTCGCCGCGAGCCGGCGCGTGGGGGTGGACCCGCCACAGGAAATCATGGGCGAGTTCGGCGACGGACGGCTGTTTGAAGCTCGCGACGCGTACGCCCTGTGGATTGACCGGGCCGAACACGTGCTTGATCGTGCCGTCCTTGCCGCCGGCGTCCATCGCCTGCAGCACGATGAGGATCGAGTGCTTGTGCTCGGCGTAAAGCCGATTTTGCTGCTCGGCGAGCTTGGCGCCGATTTGCTCGACCGCCTGCTTGGCCGCCGCCTCGGATTCGTGCTCGCCGGTGAAGGATGGATCGAGCTTGTGCAGCTTGAGCTTCTCCCCCGGCTTGACGCGGAACTTCTTGCGGTAATCCAAGGTTTCGAGCCTCCGTCCGCTCAAGGTCGCGGGCGCGCCGGCCACGCTCCGGAAAAAACGGGCCCGGCGAGGTTAAAATCGCGCCGCTGCTCCATTGTGATAGTAAAATGACGGTCGGATCAACTTGGCTGCGCGGGAAATGGCCGCTTGACGCGAACTGTCGACGAAAGGGGCGCGCAAGGGCGGTCCATGCGCTTCAGCATTCTCGGCGGCGTGCTTCCCTTGAAGCCGCGCGAGGGCCTGCGCGACGCCTTCGCCGGCCTGACGCTCTCCTCGATGAACATTCCCCAGGTGCTGGGCTATACGAGGATCGCCGGCACGCCGGTGGTCACCGGCCTTTACACCGTTCTCCTGCCGCTCGTCGCCTTTGCCGTCTTCGGCTCGTCGCGCCATCTGGTGGTGGCGGCCGATTCGGCCACCGCGGCGATCTTTTCGGGCGCGCTCTCCCACATGGCGCCGCCGGGCGGCGACAGATACATGGCGCTGGTCGGCATGCTGACTTTGGAAACGGCGGGCCTGCTTCTGCTCGCGCGGATCTTCAGGGCCGGCTTCCTCGCCGATTTCCTGTCGCGCACGGTGCTGGTCGGGTTCCTTGCCGGGGTCGGCGTGCAAGTCGGCGTCGCGATGCTCGGCGACATGCTCGGAGTGGCCGTCGCCTCCCGCCATACCGCCGTCCAGCTCTGGGAGGTCGCGCGGGGGGCGCCGACGGCGGACGGCCGCGTCGTCGGCGTGTCGGTCTTCGTCGCGGCGACCATTCTCATCGCCCGCCGGTTCGCGCCCCGATTTCCCGCGCCGCTCATCCTGGTCGTCGGCATGATCGCGGCCAGCGCCTGGCTCGATCTGGCGGCGCGCGGCTTTGCCGTCATCGGCCCGGTTCCCGGCGGGCTGCCGTCCCTCAAGTGGCCGGACGTGAGCTGGAGCGACACGCTGGCGGTTCTGCCGGTCGCCGGCTCGTGCTTCATCATGATCATCGCCCAGAGCGCGGCGACAGCGCGCATCTACGGGGTCAAGCACGATGAACGCGTCGACGAGAACGCCGACATCCTGGGGCTCTCGGCCGCCAACGCCGCCGCGGCCTTGAGCGGCGCTTTCGTAGTCAACGGCAGCCCGACCCAGACCGCGATGGCGGAAGGGGCGGGGGCGCGGAGCCAGGTCGCGCAGCTCGTCTTCGCCGCCGTGGTGGTTGTTGTCCTTCTATTTCTGACCGGGCCGCTGCAATTCCTGCCGCGCTGCGTTCTGGCGAGCATCGTCTTCACCATCGCGGTCGGCATGATCGACGTTAAGGGCCTCGAGGCTATCCGGCGCGAGAGCCGGGGCGAATTTCTGCTGGCGACGTTCACCGCCCTCGCGGTGCCGGCGATCGGCGTCGAGCAGGGCATCCTGCTCGCCATCGCCGCCTCGCTCGTGCGCCACGTCCGACACAGCTACCGGCCGCACACCATGGTGCTCGTCCCCAGCGAGCACGAACGGTGGGAGCCGGCCGCGCCGGGCCTCACCACCGATCCGGGGGTGATCGTCTACCGGTTCGGCGCCGACCTCTTCTACGCCAACGCCGACCGCTTCGCCGACGAGGTCCGCGCCCTCGTCGCCGGCGCGCCGGAGCCGGTTCGGTGGTTCGTCATCGATTGCGCCGCCATCTTCGCCGTCGACTACACCGCCGCCCGCGCCTTCCGCGGCCTGATCGATCAATTGACCCGCGAAAGGGTCGGCCTCGTGCTCGGGCGGGTCAACGAATTCCTGCGCTCGGACCTTAAGCGCCACGGCGTCGCCGCGGCGATCGGCGAAGACCGGATCTTCGACACCCTGCACGAGGCGACGGCGGCGGTCCAATCGGGCGGACGCCTCGCGGGCACAAGCGGGGTGTGAGCGCGCCGGCCTATGCGGCCGCCTTCGCCTCTCCGAGCGCCGCCTTGTTGGCATCGAGCCACGCGGCTTCCTCGCCAGGCGGCGGCAGGATGAGTCCCGCCTCCATGATCGTAGTCGGATCGGCCTCCTCGACCTTGAGGACCAGATTGCGTTCCGGCTGGCCGGTCAGACGCGACCACGCCGCGGAGATCGACTTCAACAGCGCCTGGCGGGTCGCGAGCGTCCGCCCGGCGCGCACGATCGCGTTGATGAGCGTTCCGTCTTCGCGGACCGCGCCAGCGAGATAGTGGGAGCCGTGCGGCAGCGAAGTGAAAAGGATATTTACGAAGAGCTCCGGCGCGCCGGTCCATTCGACATGAATGCGGGTGATTTCCCGGGCGATGGCCTCTTTCAGATCCGGGCTGAGGGTCCTCGAGGTAGCGCATTGATAGATCGGCATCAGACTTCTCCTTTGGCTGGCTTCTCAGGCTCGCAGCCGGTAAGTTGGCAGTGACAACTCTTCATAACCGCCAAAGTTGTCAATGTCAACTCTGATCGAGGTCCTTCGTGTCCAAAGCCTCCCGCTCAGCGTCTCGTCCCTATCATCACGGCAATCTCGCCGCCGCGCTCATCGATGCGGCGGTGGCGCTTATCGGCGAGACGCAGGACTGGACGTTCTCGCTGCGCGAGGTCGCGCGGCGGGCCGGCGTCAGCCACAATGCCCCCTACAAGCATTTTCCGGAGAAGCGCGACCTTCTTGCCGCCGTCGCCGCGCGCGGCTTCGAGGCGCTCGCCCTCAGCACGCTCGGCTTGCTCGAGCGAGTGAGCGATCCGCGGGCGCGGCTCATCGCCTGCGGCCAGGCGTTCGTCGCCCACGCCATCGCCAATCCGGCGCTCTACCGCCTCATGTTCAGCGCCGCGCTGACCAGCCCCGAATCAGGCCGCCCCGCGATCGAGAAGGCGGCGGCCGCCAAGGCGCGGGCGATTGTCGATGCGACGCTTGCGGAGTCTGTCCGCGCGGGTGCGCTTCCCCCTAGCCTCTCGAACCCGGCTCAAAGCGCCGCGGCGTCGCTCGCGATGTGGTCGATGATGCATGGCCTCGCCTCGCTCGCTATCGACGATTTCGTCGGCCCCGACGACAAGGTCGAGGCTCTGGTCGAGCCCTTCCTTAGCGCGCTTCTCGATGGCCTCGCCTCGCATCCCCCCGCTCTTCCCGTTGGAACCTGGACGGCGCCGCGGCCTTAGCCGCTCAGCGCGCCATTGTGGGCGCGATTTGGCCCTCGCGCGCTCCTGGCCATAGGATCGCGGGCGGGGCGGCTGACCGTCTGGGCCGATGGAAGCGAGCGGATGAACATTGCGGTCATTGGCGCAGGGGCGATCGGCGGCCACATCGCCGCCAAGCTCGCCGCGGTCGGCGAGAGCGTCAGCGTCGTCGCGCGCGGCGAGCATCTGAAGGCGATCCGCGCGCGCGGGCTTAGGCTCAAAGAGGGCGGCGAGGAGATCGTCGCCCGGGTCGAGGCGACCGACCGGATCGCCGACCTCCGCCGGCCGGACCTCGTCGTCCTCGGGGTCAAGGCGCACCAGCTCGCGCCGATCGCCGCCGACGTCGCCTCGATCCTCGGGCGCGAGACGATCGTGCTCACGACCCAGAACGGCCTCCCGTGGTGGTATTTCTTCAAGCACGGCGGCCGTTACGAAGGCCATCGGCTCGAGAGCGTCGATCCCGATGGAATCATCGCCCGCCATCTCCCGATCGACGCCGTCATCGCTGGGATCAGCTATCAGGCGGCGGAGATCGAAAGCCCGGGCGTGATCCGCCACGTCGAGGGGCATCGCCTGCCGCTCGCCGAGATCGACGGCTCAAAGACCGCCCGCGTCGCCGCGCTCGCCGAGCTCTTTTCGCGGGCGGGCTTCAAGTCGCCGGTGCTTGGCGACGTCAGGACCGAAATCTGGACGAAGCTCTGGGGCAACCTCACCTTCAATCCGCTCAGCGCGCTCACCCGCGCGACGCTCGAGGACATCTGCCGCTTCCCTCCGACAAGGGCGCTCGCCGCGGCGATGATGCGCGAAGCTCAGAGCGTCGGCGAAGCCTTCGGCATCCGTTTCCGCCTCGCCATCGACAAGCGCATCGCCGGCGCCGAATCGATCGGCCCGCACAAGACCTCGATGCTGCAGGACATCGAGCACGGCCGGAGAACCGAGATCGAGGCGCTGCTCGGCTCGGTCATCGAGCTCGCCCGCCTCGCCGGCGTCGAAACGCCGCATCTCGACGCCGTCTATGCGGCGACCAGGCTTCTCGGCGAGACGGTCATTCGCTCGCCCGCCTCGCCATAGAGCAGATCGTTCTTGGGCTCGCGCATCGCGCGGGCTCGCCGGGCGTTCCTGACAACATTGAAACAGCACTGCAAGAAATGGCAGAAGGCGGGGCGGCCTCCCGGCCTCCGGGAAGGGAAGGGGAGGGCGCGTCGCAGGTTGTGGAAGGCGGGAAACGTGAGCGCACATCGGACATTGAGCGGCCTCATCTCGGCGGGGCGGGACGAGGCGCCCGCCATCGCCGCCCATGGCGCGCCGCCGATGACCTACGCGGCTTTACGCGCGCTCGTCGACCGCACGGTCGCGAAGCTGAACGAGCTTGGCGTCGGCCGCGGCGACCGCGTCGCCATCGTCCTGCCGAACGGGCCGGAGATGGCGGCGGCGTTTCTTTGCGTGGCGGCCGCGGCGGCCGCGGCGCCGCTCAACCCGGCCTATCGCGAAGACGAATTCGAATTCTATCTCAGCGATCTCAAGGCCAAGGCGTTGATCGTCGAGGCGGGCAGCGAATCGCCGGCGATTTCCGTGGCGCAAAAGCTCGGCGTCGGGCTCATCACCCTCATGCCCGAGCCCGAGGGCGGCGCGGGCGCATTCCGGCTTTGCGGCGACCCTGTCGACGCGGTCGGCGACCGCGTCGACCGCGCTCGGCGAGCGCGGCTACAGCCGGCCGAGGCGAATGACGTCGCGCTCATCCTGCATACGTCGGGCACCACGTCGCGACCCAAGATCGTGCCCCTGACCGGCGCCAACATCTGGACCTCCGCCCGCAACATCGCCTCGAGCCTCGAGCTTTCGGCGCGCGACCGCGCCCTCGGCGTGATGCCGCTCTTCCACATCCACGGGCTGATCGCCGGCCTCGCCGCGCCGCTCTCGCGCGGCGGCGCCGTCTTCTGCACGCCCGGTTTCAACGCGCTCAAATTCTTCGCCGAGATGGAGGAGGCGAAGCCCACCTGGTACACCGCGGTGCCGACCATGCATCAGGCGATCCTCTCCCGCGCCGGGCGGAACAAGGAGATCATCGCCCGCCATCCGCTGCGCTTCATCCGCTCGTCGTCGGCGTCGCTGCCGCCCAAGCTCATCGGCGAGCTCGAGGCGGCGTTTCATGCCCCGGTGATCGAGGCCTACGGCATGACCGAGGCGACCCACCAGATGGCCGCCAATCCGCTCAAGGGCGTCCGCAAGCCCGGATCGGTGGGAATTGCCGCCGGCCCCGAGATCGCGATCATGGACGATCACGGCCGGCTGCTCGGCAGAGGCGAGACCGGCGAGGTCGTCATTCGCGGCGAGAACGTCACCGCGGGCTATGAGAACCACCCCAAGGCCAACGCCGAGGCTTTCGTCAACGGCTGGTTCCGCACCGGCGACCAGGGCGTCATCGACGCCGAGGGCTACCTCACGCTGACCGGACGGCTGAAGGAGATCATCAATCGCGGCGGCGAGAAAATTTCACCCCGCGAGGTCGACGAGGCGCTGATGGACCATCCCGCAGTGCTCCAGGCGGTCGCCTTCGCGGTCCCCCACGCGATGCTCGGCGAGGACGTCGCCGCGGCGGTCGTCCTGCGCGAGGGCGCCTCGGCGACCGAGCAGGATCTGCACCGTTTCGTCGGCGAGCGCCTCGCGGCGTTCAAGACGCCGCGAAAGATTGTGGTGCTCGCCGAAATCCCCAAGGGCGCAACCGGCAAGCTGCAGCGGATCGGGCTCGCGCAGAAGCTGGGGCTGGGGTGAGGAGCGAGGCGCTTCTTCCGCTTGCGGGAGGGTGGCGCGACGCGCCAGATGGGCGAGATTACGATTACGCGATTGCGGGGGATTACGGGGGGATCACGGGATTACGGTGGGATTACGGGGATTACGGGGATTACGGTGACAGGATTACGGATTACGGATTACGGATTAGGGGGATTACGGGGATTACGGGATTACGGGGATTACGGGGATTACGGGGATTACGGGGGATTACGGTGACAGGATTACGGTGACAGTGCACTCAATTAGATTACGGGATTACGGTGACAGTGCACTCAATTGACCGCTGCGGCGGGCGCCCGCTAGATTCCATCCATGGGATTACGGTGACAGTGCACTCAATTGGGTTACGGTGACAGTGCACCCAATTGACCGCTGCGGCGGGCGCCGCTAGATTCCATCCATGGCCCGTCTTGCGCGCGTCGTCGTTCCCGGCCTGCCCTACCACGTCACGCAGCGGGGCAATGGCGGCCAGCGCGTGTTCTTCGCCGATCGCGACTACGAGGCCTACCGCGATTGGCTGGCCGAGGCGGCGCATGAAGCGCGGCTGGGCGTTTGGGCGTGGTGCCTGATGCCGAACCATGTTCATCTCGTTCTCGTCCCTCAGAACGAGGACGGCCTCAGGCGCGCGCTCTCCCGGGTGCATCGTCGATACGCCGGCTTTATTCATGCGCGGCGCAGGCGAACCGGGCATTTCTGGCAGGGGCGGTACGGCGCGGTGGCGATGGACGAAGACCATCTCGCGGCGGCATACCGGTACGTGAACCTCAACCCGGTGCGCGCCCGGCTGGTCGAGCGGGCCGAAGCCTGGCGATGGTCGAGCGCGCGCGCCCTTCTGGGTCTCGGCGAGGACGGGCTCACCGACCTCACGCCGGCCGGGCAGCGCTTTTCCCGTTTCGGCGATCTGCTGGAGGCGGAGGAGGATGAAGAGGCGACCTCGCGCCTGCGCAAGGGCGAAACGGTCGGCCGGCCCGTCGGGTCGGACAGGTTCCTGGCGGAGCTGGAATCAAAGACCGGCCGCGTCTTTCGCGCGCTCAAGCGCGGACCCAAGCCAAACGCTGGCCGGGCGGACCCGCCCAAAACATTGAGTGCACTGTCACCGTAACCGCCTGGCGGAGCTGGAATCAAAGACCGGCCGCGTCTTCCGCGCGCTCAAGCGCGGACCCAAGCCAAAGACTGGCCGGGCCGACCCCCCAAAGCATTGAATGCACTGTCACCGTAAGCCCCTGTCACCGTAAGCCCCCACCGTAAGCCCCCCGTAAGCCCCCGGGCATTTCTGCGGGATTACGGGATTACGGATTACGGGATTACGGTGACGGATTACGGTGCGATTACGGTGACACGATTACGGTGACACGATTACGGTGACAGCGATTACGGTGACAGTGCATTCAATTGGGAGATTACGGTGACAGTGCGCTCAATTGAACCCCGCTTTGAACGGCGCCCGGTCTGTGGAAGATACGCTCGGCGACGTGACCCTGTCCGGGCCCGCTCCTCACTCCAAATCTTACGCGATCGCGGCCATTGACGTTCTCGCGGCCGCCGCTATATGCGCGCCCAAGGCGGCTGAAAAAATAATCAACGGCGCCGTGTCGAAAAATTCGGGCGGAAGCCCCCCTTCCGGAGGGTTGGGAAATGGAAGGCCTGTCGGGCGAACGGGCCGCGCTGCATTATGCGGCGATCGTGGAATCGTCGGACGACGCGATCCTTTCCAAGGATCTCAACGGCGTCATCACCAGCTGGAATCAGGGCGCTCAGCGGCTCTTCGGCTATACCGCCGAGGAGGCCGTCGGCAGGCCGGTGACGATCCTGATCCCGGCCGATCGGATCGAAGAGGAGCCGATGATCCTCGACCGCATCCGCCGCGGCGAGCGGATCGAGCACTACGAAACGATCCGCAAGCGCAAGGACGGGAGCCTCATTTACATTTCGCTCACCGTTTCGCCGATCAAAAATCGGCGGGGTGAGATCATCGGCGCCTCGAAAATCGCCCGCGACATCACCGAGCTCAGGCGGGCGCGCGAGCGGCAGGAGCTTCTGCTCAGGGAGATGTCCCATCGGGTCAAGAACCTGTTCACGGTGGCGATCAGCGTTATGAGCCTGAGCGGCCGCTCGGCAAAGAGCGTCCCGGAGCTGATCGGGTCCGCGCGAGAGCGGCTCTCGGCTCTCGCGCGAGCGCATGACCTGATCCTGCCGCATGGCGGGGCCGCGCAGGCAGCGAAACCGGCGACGCTCCATTCCCTGATTGAAACGATCATCTCGCCGCACGACATTCGCCTCGACCCTGACGCCGCCAGATTATCCGTCGCCGGCGCTGACGTGCAGGTCTCCGAGCCGGCCGTTTCCAGCCTCGCCTTGCTCATCCACGAGTTCGTCACCAACTCGACGAAATACGGCGCGCTATCGGCCGCCGCCGGGCAGATCCGAATCCAGTGCGAGGACGACGGGAAAACCGTCGTCATTCTTTGGACGGAGCGCGGGGGACCGGAAGTCGCCTCGCCAACGAGCGGCAGCGGGTTCGGCGAGCTGTTGACCCGTTCTGCGGTGGCGAGCCTTGAGGGCGAGATTTCCCGGGACTGGCGGCGCGAGGGCCTTGTCATCCGCCTTTCCATTCCGCGAGCCCGCCTCACCGGCGCCTGAACGCCGCGCCCGAAACGTCCTGTGAAGCGGCCATGACGAACCCGGAAATTCCGGGAGCCGGCGATAAAATATGTTGACAAAATCAGAAATGAGCTGCTATAGTGTTTCGAATTGCGGGAGACAGGCGGCGCGCGTGTCCTCCCCCGCGTGGGGGAGGATGGTGGGGGGGCCGCGCCGGCGGCGCGAGGAATGAGAGAAGGAGACGGAATGAACGCTTGAGGCCTCTGTTCCACAACTTCGACGCGAGCGGAATGGGGGGGAAAAAATTTCTATTTTTTTGCTCGTAACGCATTGAAAAGCCCCGATTCCGAAAAACAAATGAAAGCAAAAGAAAGCGGTTTTGCTTATCTTTATTTTCGTTGGCTTTTTTCTGCTTCGGGGGCTTCTCGCCATGGTTGTAGTAGCCGCGTCCGCTCGGTTCGGTCCGGGCTTCACATCGGTCCGGCCGTCACCTGGCAATCGTCGCGCGAGCCCCACTCGGCCCACGAGCCGTCGTACAGGCCCTCGACCTTGCCGCCGGCCTCCTCGACCGCGAGCGCCAGGATCGCCGCGGTGACCCCGGAGCCGCAGGTGGTGATGATCGGCTTCACAAGGTCGACCTTGTGCTCGGCGAACGCGGCCTTGAGCGCCTCGGGCGCCTTGAGCCGCCCATGCTCGACGATCTCGGAGAACGGCAGGTTGAGGGCGCCCGGCATGTGGCCGCTCTTGAGGCCCGCCCGCGGCTCCGGAACCTCGCCGCGGAAGCGCTCGGCCGGGCGGGCGTCGACCACCTGGGCCGAGCCGGTGGCGAGCGCGTCGCGCACCTCGGCGAGCGAGGCGACCATGCTCTCGTCGAGGCGCGGGGTGAAGCGGCGGGGCGGCCGGGCGCGCGCGGCGCCGAATTCGAGCGGCCGGGCTTCCTTGACCCATTTGGGCAGGCCGCCCTCGAGGATGCGGACCTCCTCGACGCCATAGACGCGCAGGGTCCACCACACCCGCGCCGCCGCGTAGAGGCCGAGCGCGTCGTAGACCACGAACCGCATGCCGTCGCCGAGCCCGAGCGCGCTCATCGCTTCCGCCAGCGGCCCGGGTTTCGGCAGCATGTGCGGCAGGCCCTGCTCGACATCGGCGATGGTGTCGATGTCGAAGAACACGGAGCCGGGAATATGCCCCTCGAGGAACTCGGCGGCGCCGATCCGCCCGGCCGCAGGCAGGTGCCAGGAGGCGTCGATCACCCCAAGGTCGGGGTCGCCAAGCTCGGCCGCGAGCTCGGAGGTGGAAATGAAATTGCGCGAAGGCATCGCTCGACCCCGGGCTCAGGCGCCGCCGAGCGCGATGCGCACGCGGCGGTTGATCTTGCCCTTCTTCTCGATGCCCGTCACCGTCGCGCGGCCGATCTCGCCGGTGCGCGCGACATGAGTGCCTCCGCACGGCTGAAGGTCGAGGCCCTCGATCGCGATCAGGCGGACATGGCCCGTTCCCATCGGCGGCTTGACCGACATGGTCTTGATCAGACCCGGATTGGCCTCGAGCTCGGCGTCTGCGATCCAGCGCTGGCTCACCGCCCGGTCGAGCGCGATCAGTTCGTTGAGCCGGCGCTCGACCTCGGCCTTGTCGAGGACGGCCTCGCCCGAATCGAAGTCAAGCCTGCCCTCGGCGTCGCCGACCGATCCTCCGGTCACCGGATAGGGCAAAACGACCGAGAGCAGATGCAGCGCGGTATGGGCGCGCATCCGCCGGTAGCGCAGGTCCCAGTCGATGCGGGCGATCAGTCGGTCGCCTGGCGAGGGAAGCGCGGTCCCTTCCGCGGGCGCATGCAAAACGGTCTTGCGGTCGGCGTCGTAGACGGTGTTGACGACCATAATCGGCGAACCGTCCTCGACGACGAGCGTCCCGCGATCGCCGCTCTGTCCTCCGCCCTGTGGATAGAAGACCGTGCGATCGAGCGCCACCCCGCGAGGATCGGAGAAGACCACCGTCGCCTCGGTCTCGGTCCGGTAGGCGTCGTCGCGAAACAGCGCCTGCGTCATTTAAGCGAACACCTCGGGCGTCCGTCCCTTCGCCTCCAGCCACTCCGGGATCGGCAGCCCCTTCGAGCGCAGAAACTCGGGATTGAACAGCTTCGAGGCGTAGCGGGCGCCGGAATCGCACAACAGCGTCACGATGGTATGGCCGGGGCCGAGTTCGCGGGCGAGGCGGATCGCGCCGGCGATGTTGACCCCCGACGAGCCGCCGAGCAGCAGGCCTTCGCGCTCGACGAGCTCGAAGACGATCGCGACCGACTCCTCATCGGGAATCTCATAGGCGAAGTCGACCGGCGCGCCTTCAAGGTTCGCGGTGACGCGGCTTTGCCCGATTCCCTCAGTGATCGAGGAGCCGGCCATCTTGAGTTCGCCGGTCGTATAAAACGAATAGAGCGCCGCGCCCGGCGGATCGGCGAGCGCGATCTTGATGGCCGGATCGCGCTCCTTCAGCGCCATGCCGACGCCGGCGAGCGTCCCCCCGGTGCCGACGGCGCTGACGAACCCGTGCAGCTTGCCGCCAAGGTCGTCGTAAATCTCCGGCCCGGTCGTCTCGTAGTGGCCGCGCCGGTTGGCGACGTTGTCGAACTGGTTCGCCCAGACGGCGCCGTTGGGTTCCGTCTTGGCCAGCGCCTCGGCGAGGCGGCCCGAATAGCGGACATAGTTGTTGGGGTTGGAGTAGGGGACCGCGGGAACCTCGATCAGCTCGGCGCCGGCGAGGCGCAGCATGTCCTTCTTTTCCTGCGCCTGAGTGTCGGGGATAACGATCGTCGCCCGGTAGCCGAGCGCGCTCGCCACCAGCGCGATGCCGATCCCGGTGTTGCCGGCGGTGCCCTCGACGACGACGCCGCCAGCCCTGAGCGCGCCGCGCGCGATGGCGTCGGCGATGATCGCCTTCGCCGCGCGGTCTTTGACCGATCCGCCCGGGTTCATGAATTCAGCCTTGCCCAGAATCGTGCACCCCGTCGCCTCGGAAGCGGCGCGGAGCTTGATGAGCGGGGTATGGCCGATCGCGGCCACGACATCGCGGCGGAACTTCATCGCGCTCCTCTTCAAGTCGAGCTCAAGGTAGGCGACAGCGCGACTTGCGACAAGCCTTGGCCCTTGCCACAAGGGCCGAAGTCAACGGAACGCGTGTCCCGTGTTTTTCATCGCCTCGAAGATCTTCTGGATCCTTGCTTCGCCGATCAACCTTCTGTTGTTCGGCGCGCTCGCCGGAGTCTTGCTTTGCTACAGTCGGCGCGCCCGGCTGGGGCGCGGGCTCGCGCTCGCCGCGATCCTGATGCTGCTCGCGGCTGCGACCCTGCCGCTGCGCGTGTTTCTGCTCGCCCCGCTCGAAAACCGGTTTCCTCAGCCCCGGGCCGATATGAAGCCGCCCTATGGGATCGTCGTGCTCGGCGGGGCCATCAACGACGCCGTCAGCGCCGCCCGCGGCCAGACCGTGTTCGACGAGGGCGGCGAGCGGATCACCGAGGCGGTCATTCTCGCCAAGCGGTTTCCGGACGCGCGCATCGTCTACACGAGTGGAACCAATTCGGTGCTCGGAGGAAGTTCGTCCGAGGCGGCTCGAGCCCGGGATCTCATGGCCCAGTTGGGCGTGGCGCCGGACCGGGTGACGATCGAGGACAAGGCGCGCAACACCGAGGAAAACGCGCTCTTCGTCGCCGCGATTGTCCATCCCGAACCGTGGCAGCGCTGGGTCGTCGTCACTTCCGCCTTCCATATGCCTCGCGCCATGGGAGTGTTCGAGAAGGCCGGATTTCACCCGATCGCCTATCCGGTCTCTTTTTACACGAGCGGGAAATGGGTCGAGGATGTTGGTTCGGTCTTCGATACGGAGCGAAACCTGCGGACCTTCCAGTTGGCGCTGCACGAGTGGATCGGGCTTGCTGCCTATCGCGCGACCGGGCGGATCGATCATCTGTTTCCCGGACCCGACGATGCGGAATGACGCGCGGCTTCCGGCGCCCTCGCGAACGCGAGAAGCCGAGGAATTCGCGTTCGCTGCTAGGGACACTCGCCCTCAGCGGCGACGCGCGCCGCCTGCGATATCGGCAAGCAATTGCGTTCTATGAGTTCGAGCGTCTTGTTGGCGAAGGCGAGTTTGCCGTCGTTCGAGACGCGGCTCGCAAAACACGATTTCCGGCCGCCATCGGCCAGGCCGTCGATAATTCCCTGATAATAAAATTCGATTGCGACCAGACGAGCGTCAACGGAAACGCCGTTGAGCTTGTTTTTGTCGGAGCACTGAGAGGTTTCGCCGGCGCTGATGGCCGCCGCTGTCGAAGAGAGGAGGATGATTGCCGTCACTCCTGCCGCTGTGATCACGCGCATAACGCAGCTCCTTGCTGAGGCCGCAGCTCGATCAATGCGCTCAAGGCGCGAATGTTGGAGCCGACCCAACACCCGACCGGGCAGCCGGCCGACCGAGACCTCGGCAATTAATGCTTCACGGGCGGTTCTGGCGCCAGGTTTTGCTCTCGAATTCGATCGCTCGATCCCGTCGGGCGTTTCGCCGCATGAATGGCCTCCGCAGCGCGTTCAATGACGATTCCAGGCGATGGCCGCCTTGCCTTCGCGATTCATCTGACTAGACTGTAGGCAGGATGAATTATGCTCAAACTCTAGGCGCCAAGCCGGCTATCGCCATCGGGCCGATCCGGCTCGAAGGGCGAGCGCTGCTTGCGCCGATGTCGGGCTTGAGCGATCTGGCGATGCGGCGGATCGCCCGCCGGTTCGGAGCCGCCCTGGTCTTCTCGGAGATGGTCGCAGCCGAGACCTATCTTGAGGGCGACGCGGAAGCCTCGATGCGCGCCGAAGGCGAGGGCGTCGCTCCCCACGCCGTCCAGCTGGTCGGCCGCGAGGCGCCGGCTCTGGCGGAGACAGCGCGAAGAGTCGTCGGCGCTGGCGCCGCGCTCGTCGACATCAACATGGGCTGCCCGGCGCGGCGAGTGTCGGGCGCTCTAGCCGGCGCGGCGCTCATGCGCGATCTCGATCACGCCGAGCGTCTCATTGCCGCCGTGGTCGAGGCCGTCTCGGTTCCCGTGACCGTCAAGATGCGTCTCGGCTGGGACGGGACATCGCTCAACGCGCCCGAGCTCGCCCGCCGGGCCGAGCGGGCGGGGGCGGGGATGGCGACCGTTCATGGCCGGACCCGCGCCCAGTTCTACGACGGGCGCGCCGATTGGGCTGCCGCCCGCGCAGTGGTCGACGCGGTCAAGATCCCCGTCATCGTGAACGGCGATTGCGCGACCCTCGAGGATGCGCGCGCCATGCTTGCGGTTTCCGGCGCCGCTGGCGTGATGATCGGCCGCGCGGCGCTTGGCGCGCCGTGGTTGGTCGGCGGCGTGGCGGGCGCGCTGGACGCTCACGGCCCCCTCCGCGTACCGCGCAGCGAGGAGCGTCGCGAGGCTGCGCTCGAGCACCTCGACTGGCTCGTCGGCAGGCTCGGACCTCGCGCGGGACTTCGCCATGCCCGAAAGCACCTGGCGGCCTACGTCAGTCAGGCGGGCGCGGACGAGGCGCTGCGGCGTCAAATCGTGACGAGCGAGGATCTGACTGAGGCGCGGGCCCTTCTCGCCCGCGCTTTCGAGGGCGATTGGACGAGACTGGCGGCATGACGGCGCATTCCGCTCAGCGGCAGCCGGACGCCGCCAAAGTGCTGAATGCGCTCGCCCAGCCTCTGCTCACGGTCGACGCGCAAGGCAGGGTGATCGACGTTAACGTGGCGGCCGAGACCTTCTTCGACATGGGGCGCGGGACGCTAGTGCGGTCACGGCTCACCGATCTCATTCCGTCCGACTCGCCGGTTTTGGCCCTGGTCGCCGACGCGCTCGACAATCGCGCGACCGTAAACGGCTACAAGATCGACATCTCCACGCCGCGAACCGGCAATCGAAACGCTGTCGATGTTTTCATCGCGCCCCTGCCGCAGACCGATGACGCGGTCGCGATTATGCTGCAGGAACGGGCTATTGCTGAAAAAATAGACAGACAACTCACGCATCGCAGCGCGGCGCGCTCGATCACCGCGCTTGGCCTCATGCTGGCCCACGAGATCAAAAATCCCCTCTCGGGCATCCGCGGCGCCGCCCAATTGCTTGAGGCCAACGCAAGCGACGAGGATCGGGGCCTCACACGGCTCATTTGCGAGGAAACCGACCGGATCGTCAAACTCGTCGACCGGATGCAATCCTTCGCCGATTCGACTCCGTCGCAATGGGAAAGCCTCAATATCCACGCGGTGCTGGATCACGTGAAGCGGCTGGCGCAGGCCGGGTTCGCGCGCCACATTCGCTTTGTCGAGGTCTACGATCCGTCACTGCCGCACGTGCATGGCTCCCGTGATCAACTCATCCAGGTATTCCTCAACTTGGTTAAGAACGCTGCAGAAGCCATTGGAAGAGATGGCATTGACGGGGAGATAACGCTCACGACCGCGTACCGTCCGGGGGTCCGGTTGCGAACTGCGCCGAGCGCCGAGCCGGTGGCGTTGCCGCTGGAGATCTGCGTCCGCGACAATGGCCCGGGCATCGCGCCCGAAATACTCGGTAATTTGTTCGACCCCTTCGTGACGACGAAGCCCCAAGGCTCTGGTCTGGGTCTTGCACTGGTCGCCAAGCTGATCGGCGATCACGGCGGCATCATCGAATGCGAGTCGCATCCGCGCCGGACGATGTTTCGCGTGCTGATGCCGCTGCAATCGGTACGCGCGGCGCCGAGGTGAGGGGCAGGGCGTCCGGGCGAAGGAGCTAATGGGAATGGCGTCAGGGCATATTCTTGTCGCCGATGACGATGCCGGGATTCGCACCGTTCTCAATCAGGCGCTCACTCGCGCCGGCTATGAAGTTCGGGCGACAGGAACGGTTGCCGGGCTTTGGCGATGGGTGGCCGCGGGCGAGGGCGATCTCGTCATCACCGATGTGGTGATGCCCGACGATAACGCGTTCGATCTCCTGCCCCGGATCAAGCGGATGCGGCCTGATCTGCCAATTATCGTCATGAGCGCGCAGAATACGTTCATCACCGCCATCAAGGCCTCGGAGCGCGGCGCCTACGAATATCTTCCGAAACCGTTCGACCTTCGCGAACTGGTGGCGATCGTTGGGCGCGCGCTTGCCGAGCCCAAGCGGCGCCGCGAGGCGGCGGAAGCCGCGGTCCCAGCCGAGGTGATGCCGATTGTCGGACGCTCGCCGGCGATGCAGGACATTTTCCGGGTTCTGGCTCGGCTGATGCAGACCGATCTTACGGTCATGATCTCGGGCGAGTCCGGGACCGGCAAGGAGCTGGTCGCGAGAGCGCTACACGACTACGGCAGGCGCAAGGGCGGGCCATTCGTCGCGATCAACATGGCCGCGATCCCGCGCGATCTCATCGAGAGCGAACTCTTCGGCCACGAGAAGGGCGCCTTCACCGGCGCCGCCGCCCGCTCGGTCGGACGCTTTGAGCAGGCGGAAGGCGGGACCCTGTTTCTCGACGAAATCGGCGATATGCCGATGGAAGCGCAAACTCGACTTCTTCGCGTGCTGCAGCAGGGCGAATACACGACCGTCGGCGGCCGGACGCCGATCAAGACCAATGTCCGGATCGTCGCCGCGACGAACAAGGACCTCCGCTTCGCCATTCAGCAGGGGGCTTTTCGCGAGGACCTGTTCTTCCGCCTCAATGTCGTGCCGATCCGCCTCCCACCGCTGCGCGAGCGTCCCGAAGACATCCCCGATCTCGTGCGCGCCTTCTTCCAGCGCGGCTCGACGGAGGGCCTTCCGGTGAAAACGGTCGAACCTGCGGCGATGGAACGTCTGAGGCGCTACCTCTGGCCGGGGAACGTACGCGAGCTCGAAAATCTCACTCGCCGCCTCGCCGCCCTCTATCCCCAGGATGTGATTGGGGAGGCGTTGATCGAAGCCGAGCTCAGCGTCGGGGCCTCGCCGCTGTTTCCGCCGCCGGCCACGGTCGAGGATGGCAGGAAACGCGTTGCGCCGGCGACAGCTCAAATCGCCGGGGACGGCTTCGACGCGGCGATGGAGCGCGCGGTCGCCGATCTCTTTCGCTCGTTTGGTGGGGCCAACCCCCAGGTCGGGCTTTACCACCGCGTGCTCCATGATCTGGAAGCGCCCCTGATCGCCGCCACGCTCACTTGGACGCGCGGCAATCAGATCAAGGCGGCCGAAATTCTTGGTCTGAATCGCAATACCCTGCGCAAAAAAATCCGCGATCTCAATCTCCGCGGCGTTGCCAGCTTTCGCTGAACCTGGATCGATAGCGTCGCAGTTGAGCAACATCGTTGCAGCTTTGCCACGGAGGCGCTAAACACCTCACCCTTGCAATGGCGAGATTCGCGGCACTCGGTTCAGGGCTTTGACCGGAACGACCATCGACGCGCGCGGCGCGGCGCTTCTCGACGACAGCCGGCCCACCGGCCGGTTCGGAGTGATCGTTGTCGGCGCGGCCTTCGTCCTGGCGCTGGCGACGTTTCTCGTTTTCGCCGGCTTTACTCCGATCATTCCGACGGCGAATGTCGTCGCGACGCTGCTTTTGGGCGACGGCCTGGTCGTCGTCATCCTGATCATCCTCATCTCGATGGAGGTGGCGCGGCTCAGGGCGGCGCGGCGGGCGGCGCGCGCAGGCGCCCGGCTGCACAGCCGGTTCGTGGTCTTGTTCTCGCTCGTTGCGGCGATTCCGGCGATCGTGACGGCGGTTGTGGCGACGGTTTCGGTCGAATGGGCGATCAACCCTCGCTTCATGACCGACGTCGCGTCCTTCATCAACGAATCGAACCAGGCGACCCAGCTGTACCGCGAATCCCAGTGCCGGGCGCTTCTGCGTGACGTCGAACTCACCGCCAACGACATCGGCCGCAGCGGCGGGCTGCTGCGAGGGAACCCGACCGAGTTCAGGGACTATTTCAGCTCCCGCTCGAAGACCCTGGGCTTCAACGCCGCGGCGCTGATGAAAGGTGACGGAACGCCGATCGAGATCGCCGCCGGCTCCGACGAGAAGCTGATCGCCAGGCCTGAGCCGTCAGACTTCCAGGACGCGGCGAACGGCGAGGCGTTGTGCGGTCTGCTCGGCGTCGGCAACATTTTTGTCGGCATTCGACCGATCCCTGGCGTGGACGGCCAATTCCTGTACGCCGCGCGAGGCATCGACCCGCTGGCGGCAAAAGTGGCCAATGACGCGGCCGACGTTGCCAATGTGTGGGGACGATTCGAGGCCCACCGCCACAGCCTCGAGCTTGGATTTGCGACAGTCTTCGTACTTCTCGCGCTGACCATGCTGTTTTCCGCGATTTGGCTTGGTCTGGCTTTCGCCAATCGGCTGGTCGGGCCGATCCGGCGGCTGATCCGCGCGGCGGACGAGGTTGCCTCGGGCAACCTTCACGTCCAAGTGCCGACCCGCCGCTCCGACGGGGACCTCGGTCATCTCGGAGACACGTTCAATAAGATGACTTCCGAGCTTCTGCGCCAGCAAACCGGCCTGATCGACGCCAACGCGCTCAACGATGAGCGGCGCGCCTTCATCGAGGCGGTGCTGTCGGGCGTCCCCGCCGGGGTTCTGGGTGTGGACAACGAAGGCGTCATCACCATTTCGAACGCCGCCGCCGAGCGGCTGCTCGGCGGCGATCTCGGTCTGATCGGGCGGCCCCTGAACGCCGTCCAACCCAGCATCGGATTGATTTGGGAACAGGCGCGATCGCTCCGGTTGCGGCTCCATCAAGGGCAGGCGACCGTCCTGCGAGACGGTCGCGAACGCGTGCTTAACGTTCGCGTCACAGGAAATCCCGGGCGCGACGATCGCGCCAGCGTCATCACCCTCGATGACATCAGCGACCTGGTGACCGCGCAGCGCACTGCCGCATGGGCGGATGTCGCGCGTCGCATTGCACATGAGATCAGGAATCCGTTGACGCCGATCCAGCTCTCGGCCGAGCGGCTGAAGAGACGTTACGGCCGGCACATTCTGGAGGGCAGGGACGTTTTCGACCAATGCACGGACACCATCATCCGGCAAGTGGACGATATCAAACGCATGGTCGACGAATTCTCGGCGTTCGCTCGCATGCCAAGGGCGCGGCCGGCACACGACGACCTTACCGACTGCGTGCGCCAGGCGATATTTCTGATGCGGGTCGGCCGTCCGGACATCGCCTTTGAGGACAGCCTCCCCGACGAGCCGGTTCTGGCTAATTTTGATCGCCGGCTGGTGTCGCAAGCACTCACGAATGTGCTCAAGAATGCTACGGAAGGCATTGATGCGTTTGGAGAAAATCAGGGCAAAGGCGTCATCCTTACCACGCTCGCCGTGGACGGGGCTAACTTTGCGGAGATCACCGTCAGCGACAACGGCAGGGGATTTCCGCGCGAGGACAGGCATCGCCTCGTCGAGCCTTATGTGACGACAAGAGCCGAAGGAACCGGCCTCGGCCTGCCGATCGTGGTCAAGATTTTCGAGGACCACGGCGGCGGCGTCGAACTGCTCGATGGGCTGGCGCGCGCCGATGGCGGCCGAGGCGCAAAAGTGTTGATGAGATTGCCCCTGGACCGCCAAGAGCACGATGGAGCAGAGCCCGAAAATGAAGGGGTTGGGTCGTCCTGATGGCTGCTGACATTCTCATCGTCGACGACGAAGCCGACATCCGCGAGCTCGTCGCCGGGATCTTGGAGGATGAGGGGCACGGGGCGCGCCTGGCGCGGGATTCGGACGAGGCCATCGCCGCGATCGAAGGGCGCCGGCCGCAATTGATTCTCCTCGATATCTGGCTCCAGGGATCGAAACTTGACGGGCTCCAGCTTCTCGAGGCGATCAAACGCCAGCATCCCTCTGTGCCGGTCGTCATGATTTCAGGTCACGGCAACATTGAGACGGCGGTGACCGCGATCAAACTCGGCGCTTACGACTTCATTGAGAAGCCATTCAAGGCCGATCGTCTGATCCTGATCGCCGAACGGGCGTTGGAGACTTCGCGCCTGAAACGGGAGGTCAACGATCTCAAGGCGCGAGCCGGCTCTGTCAACCGGATGGTTGGGTCCTCATCGGCAGTGGCCAATCTCAAGCGGATCATAGACAAGCTCGGACCCGCGAATTCGCGGGTGCTTATTTCCGGCGCCGCCGGTTCGGGCAAGGAGCTGGCCGCGCGGCTCATTCACGAAAGTTCGGCCCGCGCCGAGGGTCCATTCGTCGTCATCAACGCCCCGGCGATGGCGCCTGAGAGGATGGAAGCGGAACTCTTCGGGGTCGAAGCCAGCCATGACGCGCCTCCAAGGATCGGCGCCCTTGAGGAGGCGCACGGCGGCACGCTTTATCTCGACGAAATCGCCGACATGCCGCGTGAGACCCAGGCGAAAATCCTGCGAGTGCTGGTTGACCAGAACTTTCAGCGCGTGGGCGGAGCCTCGCGGGTGTTCGTCGACGTTCGTATCATCTCGTCCACCAGCCGGGACCTGGCGGAAGCAATCACCGAGGGGCGTTTTCGCGAGGATCTATTTCACCGGCTTTCGGTGGTCCCGATCCGGGTCCCGTCGCTGGCCGAGCGGCGCGAGGACATTCCCGAACTCGTTCAATATTTCCTGAAAAACGTCGCCGCCGCGATGGGAGTTGCGCCTCGCCGCGTCGGCGCCGACGCCATGGCTGTACTGCAGTCCCATGACTGGCCGGGAAACATCCGCCAGCTACGCAACAATGTCGAACGATTGATGATCCTCGCGCTCGGCGACCCCAACGCCGAAATCTCGGCGTCAATGCTTCCGGCGGAGGTCGGCGCGCTTGTGCCGGCTGTGCCGAGCGGCATCGGCGGCGAGAAATTGCTCAGTCTCCCGCTTCGCGAGGCGCGGGAAGCCTTCGAGCGCGACTATCTCGTGGCTCAAATCAGCCGCTTCGGCGGAAATATTTCGCGGACCGCGGAATTTATCGGCATGGAGCGCTCAGCGCTGCACCGCAAACTGAAGTCGCTCGGGATCGAGTAGCGCCTCCCCATCTCCGAAGCCGGTTCAGGGCTGGCGTCCGTCCGTCCGCGCGGTCCGCGATCAGTCACGAAAGCCGGTTTAACATTGTATTTTCGGTTTATGTGTTCGCTCGCCAGATTTTTTATGATATAAACCCGCAGATCGCTTCATGAGAGGCGCAGGCGAATGCCAAATACCGCAGGCCGGAAAGGCCCAACGAACGGAAACACGAATGGCACCCGAGAAGGCGCAAAACCTCCAGGACACGTTTCTCAATCACGTCCGAAAATCCAAGACCTCGGTCACGATTTTTCTCGTTAACGGAGTAAAACTGCAGGGTTTCGTCACCTGGTTTGATAATTTCTGCGTGTTGCTACGCCGCGACGGGCACTCTCAGCTCGTCTATAAGCACGCGATCTCGACGATCATGCCGGCTAGTCCGATTACGATGTTCGAGGCGGTCGAAGACGGTACGGACGCGCATTGATCCGTTGTTCCTCGCTTCGCCGCGCGGACCAATCGACGATCGAGGGCGGGCGGCGGTGACCGACGCTTGGGTCGTATGTCCGACTCTCGTCCGAGAGCAGGCTGGGCTCCTGCGCAGCCCGTCTTCCCGGCGCGATGAGGCCGTGGGGCTCGCAGGAGCTATCGACCTCATCGTGGTCGGCGCCGAGAGTGTATCCCTCAGCGCCGTTCGGCCGGCAACCTACATCGGCAAGGGCAAGGTCGAGGCGATAGCGGCCAGAGTGAAGGCTGAGGGGATCGATCTTGCAATTTTCGACTGCGCGCTTTCGCCGGCGCAGCAGCGCAACCTTGAACGGGCGTTCGGCTGCAAGGTCATTGACCGGACCGGGCTGATCCTTGAAATTTTCGGCCGCAGAGCGCGCAGCGCCGAGGGGGCGCTGCAGGTGGAGCTGGCCCACTTGGACTATCAGCGCTCCCGCCTCGTGCGCTCCTGGACCCATCTCGAGCGCCAGCGTGGCGGCTTCGGCTTTCTCGGCGGACCGGGCGAGAGCCAGATTGAAACCGACCGCCGCCTCATCCAGGAGCGGATCATCCGGATCGAGCGGGAGCTCGAAGGCGTGAAGCGCAGGCGCGCCCTGCATCGCGCGAGCCGAGATTCGGCGCCTTACGCGGTGGTCGCGCTGGTCGGCTACACGAATGCCGGGAAGTCGACATTGTTCAATCGGCTGACCCGGTCGGAGGTTATGGCGGCCGACATGCTGTTCGCCACTCTCGATCCAACGGTGCGATTGATCAGGCTGCCCCATGGCGGGTCAGCGATCCTTTCCGACACGGTAGGCTTCATCTCGAACTTGCCGACGACCCTCATTTCCGCTTTCCGCGCCACGCTCGAAGAGGTGCGGGCCGCGGACGTCATCGTCCATGTGCGGGACATTTCCCATGCCGACAGCGATGCGCAAAGCAGCGACGTCGATGCGATCCTGGCCGACATTGGAGTGTCCGACCGCGCCCATCGTGTCATCGAAGTCTGGAACAAACTCGACCGCCTCGACCCGCACGCGCGCTCCGCGATCGCCGATGGGGCAAAGACGCATCCGGCGGCGTCGCTGGCGATCTCGGCGGCGACCGGCGAGGGGATCGATCGCCTGCTCAAGGCGATCGAGGATCGGCTCGCTCGTGGACGCCCGCTGGTCGAGCTGACGCTTGATGCTTGCGACGGGCGGGGACTGCACTGGCTTTACGAGCACGCCGAGATCATGAGCCGCCGCGACGAAGAGACCGGTCTGCATCTGACGGTCCGGGTTGCGGCCGACCAGGTCGAGCGGGTCAAGAGACGCTTCGCCCGGGGCGCCGCCACAGCCCGAAGCGAGGGCCGGCCCGCCGATCCGTGACGCTTTGCATTTGCGCGGGCGCCCGTCGTTCCAACGCTCGGCGAATAGATGATCGTCGCCGCGTCAGCCCGCGTCGAGTTCCTTCGCCTTGGCCTCGATCCAGAGAGACTCCATTTCGTCGAGGCTGGCGCTTTCCGGAGCTCGGCCGCTCTCGGCGAGACGGCTCTCGATATGGGCGAAGCGGCGTTCGAATTTGGCGCTCGCCCCGCGCAAAGCAGCCTCCGGATCGACCTTGAGATGGCGCGCCAGGTTGACGACCGCAAACAAGAGATCGCCAACTTCACCGGACAAGGATTGCGTCGAACCCGCCGCAATCTCCGCCTCGACCTCCACGACCTCCTCCCTGATCTTCTCCAGGACCGCGCGAAGATCGTTCCAGTCGAATCCGACCTTGCCGGCTTTCTCCTGCAGCTTCAACGCTCGGCTGAGCGCCGGCAACGCCAGTGGGACGCCGTCGAGCGTTTCCGACCGGGCCGCCGTAGTCAACCCACGACGCGCACGCTGCTCGGATTTCGCACGCTTCTCCTCCGCCTTGATGCGTCCCCACAGCGCCTTGACCGCGACGGGACTTCGGGCGTCGGCGTCGCCGAAGACGTGCGGATGACGGCGGATAAGCTTGGCGGTGATCGCCTCGACGACGCCGCCGAAATCGAACATGCCGGCTTCCTCGGCCATGCGGGCGTGAAAGACGATCTGGAGCAGCAAGTCGCCGAGTTCCTCACGCAAATCTTCGGTCGATCCGCGCTCGATCGCGTCGGCCACCTCGTAGGCCTCCTCAATTGTGAAGGGTGCGATCGAGGCGAAGGTCTGCTCGACATCCCAAGGACAGCCGGCGATTGGATCGCGCAGCGACGCCATGATTTCGATCAGGCGGCGGACGTCGCTCGAAGGCTGCATTGGCGGGGCTGACAGTCTTTCAATCGAAATGATGGTCGGCTCCGCCTGCGGGTTTAGCGTCCGGCGTGGCCGACGCCGGACGCCTAAAGCGAGAGCGAAATGGCCTCGCGTCCTTTGGGCGTGTCGACCACCCTCATGGTGACCTGTTGGCCTTCGGCGAGATGAGAAATGCCGGCGGGGCCAAGGATCGAGATGTGGACGAACACGTCTTTACCGCCGTCCTCGCTCGCGACGAAGCCGAACCCCTTGGCGTCGTCGAACCATTTCACCTTGCCGGTGACCGAGACGGCGGTCGATGGATCGGGCGGAACCCGGCGCGGGCGAGGCCCGTCGGAGCGCGGCGGGCGCTCGACAACTCCGGTCGTATCGACTTCGAGGACCCGCGTGACCTGCGCGCCCTTGGCGCCAGCGCCGACCTGGACGCGCAATTTCGCCCCCGAAGGAACGGTGTCGTAGCCTGCCGCATGCAAGGCGTTCGCGTGGAGAAACGCGTCGCCCTGGCCGCCTGCCAATTCGACGAATCCGTAGCCCTTGTCCGCCTTGAACCATTTGACGAGCGCATCGACCGCCGGCGCGCTGGAATTCACCGGCGCAGACGAAGGCGCCCCCATGGGACCGCCGCCAAAACCGCCGCCGTCCGGAGCGGCGCCATAGCCGCGTGACGGCCGAGGCTTCGACTCGTAGGACATCGGTCCGTCGTCGTCGAACCCGCGCTTTCGAGGCGCCCGAAAATCTTTACCCTTGCTCATCTTAGTCCAAAATCTCCACCCCGAAGCCTAATCGATGAGAGCACACGCCAACCAGCAGAGGTCGCCGCTGAATTTCGGCGAACCTCCCTTCATCATTTCCGCTTGAACGATCTTCGTCGGTCGGACGCGCAATCCCATTGTCCGTTGAGCCCTTCAAAAGCAGGGCTCCTGAGTCAGCGAAGGGAACTCGGGATGTCGTCTAGCGCAGCCCAGCGCTACGGTCGGCGAACGGCTCTTCGCCCCCGGCGTAAAAGCAATAAATGGCGCCCGCATCATCGAAAACCCGCTAGGCCCGTCGCATAAGGTACACGGGCCTTGCGCGGTCAACCTAGCGCATTTTCGACGCAGTTGCCAGATGGTCCGACGGACCGCGATCAACTATTTGCTAATTTAAACTTCAACCCAGGGTGATTTGTTTTCGGGCTCCCTTGTCGATCTCGAAGGCAATGCCTCGCCAAGCAAGCAAACGGCATGGCGAACGAGGATCCGCGCCTTTGTCTCACGCCTGGCCGCGTGATGGACAGAGAAGGGGCGGGGGCGCAAGGACAGTCGCCGCTTCACGCAGGAGGATTTCAGCGCTGGTCCAGAATGTCGCTGCAACTTCCGAGCACGACAAGCGCGCGCTGGCCCCCCGGCTCAAGCGATCCCGTCGTCGCATAGTCGACCCCCTTGAAGCGGAACTGCGACGACCCGGCGCCTTCGGAGCCCGGAATTGGCGTGAGAGAAAAAACGGCGCGATGGCTCTCGGCATAGCGCTCCGCCTCGCCGCCGATCGCAATCGCTCCGAGACTCGCGAATGCCGCGACGGCGGCGAACGCGCGAATCGTTCCGCCATCGCCAAGATTTCCAAACAGGATGGTCATCGCAGGGTCCGCCTATTGCCACGGGTTTGGCGGATCTTTGCGCGATCATGGTAAAATAAACGTTGTGGAGCGGATGTCAGACGTCCACGAGTTCGAGCGACCTTGGCGCCCGTTCCTGGATGAATGCGAATCGGGCCTCAGGTTTCGAGCCCATGAGGCGCTCCACCGCCTCGGCCGTCGCGTCGCCATCGTCTGGGACCAGCGCGACGCGCAGCAGCGTCCGCTTGGCGGGGTTCATCGTCGTGTCGCGAAGGTCGCTCGCCGGCATTTCGCCGAGGCCTTTGAAGCGGCTGACTTCGATCGCGCCGCGGCCGGCAAATCCCGACTTCATCAGTTCATCCTTGTGCGCCTCATCGCGCGCGTAAACCGAACGCGCGCCCTGGGTCAGCCGGTAGAGCGGCGGCACGGCGAGATAAAGATGGCCTTCCTCGATTAGTCGCGGCGTCTGCCGGTAGAAAAAGGTGATCAGGAGCGAGGCGATATGAGCCCCGTCGACGTCAGCGTCGGTCATGATGATGATTTTGTCGTAGCGAAGGTCAGATGAGCGGTAATGCGCGCCGGCTCCCGCGCCGAGCGCCTGCAACAAATCCGAAAGCTGCTGATTCTGCGCCAGTTTGTCGCGTGTTGCCGACGCTACGTTGAGAATCTTTCCGCGCAGCGGCAACACGGCCTGCGAGGCCCGATCGCGCGCCTGCTTGGCCGATCCGCCCGCGGAATCGCCTTCGACAATGAACAATTCGGACCCCTGCGCCGAGGAGTTGGTGCAATCCGCGAGCTTGCCGGGAAGTCTTAGTTTGCGCGCCGCGGACTTGCGGGCGACCTCTTTTTCCATCCGCCGCCGAATGCGCTCCTCGGCGCGCTCGATCGACCAGTCGAGGAGCTTGGCCGCCTGGCTCGGCGCCGCCGCGAGCCAGTGGTCGAAAGCGTCGCGCACCGCGCCCTCAACCAGTCGCACCGCGTCGACGGTCTGAAGGCGGCCCTTGTTCTGACCCTGGAATTCGGGCTCGCGGATGAAGATCGAGATCAGCGCGGCGCAGCTCGCCATGACGTCGTCGGTCGAGAGAGAAGCCGCTCGCTTGCTCTGGCCGATCCGGTCCGCATGATCCTTGAGGCCGCGCAGCAGGGCTGAGCGGAGACCCGATTCATGCGTGCCGCCGTCGGGCGTCGGGATCGTGTTGCAATAGGAATGAACGAACCCGTCGGCGCCCGCGAGCCATGCGATCGCCCATTCGACCGAGCCGTGTTTGCCTGCCTTTTCCACTCGGCCTGTGAAAACCTGATCGACGACGAGTTCTTGCCCCTCGATGTCGCCGGCGAGGTAGTCGCGAAGCCCGCCGGGAAAATGAAAAGTGGCCTCCGC